>Ga0156116_120_pt2 | contig 37576 bp, 28 predicted proteins | sample RifCSPlowO2_02_FD_107769 | JGI IMG/M metagenome (GOLD analysis project Ga0156116, IMG submission 107769) | Candidatus Nomurabacteria bacterium RIFCSPLOWO2_02_FULL_44_12
CCACAATATCACCAATAGAGAAATTGGTCTCGCCGGCATCTTTGATTTTTCTGCGAGAAAACATTTGACGGATAATAATTTCGGTATGCTTTCTGGAAATGGAGGCGCTTTGCAATTCGTAAACTTTGTTAATTTCCTCAATAATATAATTTTCAACCACTTCCTTTCCGCCGAACTTAAAGATGCTAGTGATATCCGCCGAACCATCGGTCAAAAGCTGCCCCGCTTTTACTCTCTCCCCCGCCTTCACCATCGGCATTCGGCGAAATGGCACGACATACTCAATTTCATTCGGTTTACCGTCTAACTTTGTGTCCGAAAGAACTTTGATTATTTTTTCCTTTCCTTCGGTCGGTGTAGCTGCATCTCGATCTGTGATAGAAATAATTTCGCCTTCGGTTTCGGAAATTACAGCCGAATTTTTAGGCATTCTGCGCTCAAATATTTCTTCAACCCGAGGCAACCCAGTCGTGATGTCTGTACCCGCCACTCCACCGGAGTGAAAGGTGCGGAGTGTCAGCTGTGTCCCCGGCTCGCCGATTGCTTGAGCGGCGATGATGCCTACCGCCTCGCCTTGTTTGACAAGATGATTGCGTCCCAAATCCAGACCATAACACTCCACACAAATACCGTGTACCGTGCGGCAGGTTAAGGGTGAGCGCACAAAGACCTCGGTAAAACCAGCTTTTTCAATATTATTCGCCTCTTCCTTCGTCACCAAAAATCCCTTTTTATAGGCGACTTTTCCGTCCTTGCCTACCAGATCCCCGGCTAAGACCCGCCCACGAATATTTTTCGAAAGCGGAATTTCAATTCCAGAAATATTTTCTTTTGTTACCATTTTCCCTTCTTTCGTGCCGCAATTCTCTTCAGTAATCACCACATCTTGCGCCACATCTACCAACCTTCTCGTCAGATATCCGGCCTTGGCGGTATTGAGCGCCGTATCGGAGGCCCCTTTTCGCGCCCCGTGCGTTGTCACGAAGTATTCGATCGGCGAGAGTCCTTCATGATAGGAAGGGATAATCGGAAATTCAAGTGTCTTGCCTTGGTTGTTTTGGATCAGTCCCTTCATACCTATCATTTGAACTAAGGACGTCATTGTGCCTCGAGCACCCGAGGTGAACAAGTCATAAGTAGAACCGTTTTTATCTAGTGATTGGGGTAAAACTTTTTCCAGATCTTTTTTGGCCTGTGTCCAGATTTCGATAATCTTTTGGTAACGCTCGGGAAGCGAAAGCAAACCCTCTTTCCATTCTGCGATGACTTGTTCTTCTAACTTTTTGCCTCGAGCTATGATTTTTGGTTTTTCGGCGGGAACACTTACATTGTCGAGGCCCCAGGTTGTACCGGAAATCGTTCCATACTTGAAGCCGAACTCCTTAATTTTATCTAAGATTGGAGGGGTGTGTTCAATGCCGTACGACATGATTAGTTCGTCAACTAGGGCCGACATTCTCTTTTGGTTCATCTCATCATTTACGAAGGCAAAGTCGTTGGGCAGAATACTATTGAACAGAAGCCGCCCGACGGACGTTTCGAAGATGCTCTCCTTGAATTTTTTATACTTAGACGTGTCTGTGGCGAGTACTTTTATCTTGGCTCGAAGCGAAACAATGTCATACTCGTAAGCGGTAATGGCAGTATTCGGGTTGGGAAAATATCTCCCTTCTCCCAATTCATTGTCGGAGGATTTCGTCATCCAATAGGCACCCAAAACCATATCCATTCGAGGGTTCACGATCGGTTCGCCGTTTTGCGGCTTGAGCAGGTTTTTGTTAGAGGCCATCAGCTCTTTGGCTTCTATTTGCGCTTCTTCGAGCAGCGGTACATACACTGCCATTTGGTCTCCGTCGAAGTCCGCGTTGAAGGCCTGGCAGACCAGTGGATGCACTTGGATAGCGTTACCCTCAATCAAAATGGGATTAAAGGCCTGAATACCCAGGCGATGCAGGGTCGGCGCGCGATTTAAGAGCACATATTTTCCTTCGATGACTTCTTCGAGCATTGCCCAAACCTCGCTGGTTCTTTCTTCGATTAATTTGTTTGCGCCACGAATATTGAAAGCAAGTTCGGCCTGGAGAATCTTGGAGATGACGAAGGGACGAAAGAGCTCGAGTGCCATGTGTTTAGGCAACCCGCATTGATTGAGTTTCAGTTGCGGACCAACCACAATCACCGAACGACCAGAGTAATCCACGCGTTTTCCAAGCAAGTTCTGGCGAAAGAGTCCTTGTTTTGATTTCAAATTGTCGGAGAGCGACTTGAGCGGGCGCTTTTGGGACTGGCTCATAGCCGCACTGTCATTTTGTTTGGCGATCGAATTATCAATCAGAGCATCAACTGCCTCCTGGATGATTCTTTTTTCGTTGCGGAGAATTACATCTGGCGCATTTATTTCTTTGAGCTTTTTTAACCGATTATTGCGATTGATGACCCGGCGATACAGGTCGTTTAGGTCCGAGGTCGCGTGTCGGCCGCCATCGAGCGCCACCATCGGTCGGAGCACCGGAGGAATAACCGGAATAACGGTCAGGAACATCCACTCCGGCCGGATGCCAGCATAGGTCATAGCGCGGATGAGAGAAAGCCGCTTTTGGAGTTTTTCGCGCTCCACCGCGCTCGCTTTAGTAAGCATCGCCTCGGTTAGGACTTTTAATTTGTCCAGGTCGAGATTTTTGAAGATAGAATAAATGGCCTCCGCGCCGATATTGGCTTCAAAGCACGTGCCGTATTTGAGAGAGTAGTGATGAAAAGAAATTTCATTTAGCACTTTACCTTCATAAATTTCTCCTATTTCCTTCTTGGTGCTAGAAAGCAGTTCTTTCAGTTTCTCCCGCGTTATATCGTCCGAGACATTTTTTATTTTTGATTTGTATTCCTTGTCCAAATTAGCAATAATGCTGGCTTTTTCATCTTCATGAACTTTGGTAATGATGTAGCCAGCGAAATAAATTACCTTTTCCAAATCGGACACGGAGATATTGAGGAGAATACTCATGCGCGAAGGCACGCCGCGCAGAAACCAAATATGGGAAACCGGGGTAGAGAGTTCGATATGCCCCATCCTCTCTCGGCGCACGATGGAACGCGTCACTTCTACGCCGCACTTCTCGCAGATAATATCTTTGTATCGAATCCGGCGATATTTGCCGCAGTAACATTCATAATCCTTCTCCGGTCCGAAGATTTTTTCATCAAACAAACCTCCTCTTTCACTCCTGCCTGTGCGATAATTGATCGTCTCCGGCTTGGTCACCTCCCCGTAGGACCACTCTCTTATCTGCTCTGGAGAAGCCAAGCGAAGAGTGATGTGGTCAAATTCAGTTATGTTTAAAGTTTTCATAGGTTTTGTTAATTGCTAATTTTCTTCTAATTCTTTAACTGAGTATTTTTTCAGATTTACATCCAGCGCGAGCCCTCGCAAGTAATTGAGCAGAACGTTAAAAGACGCCGGCGAGTTGGGCGAGCGGATCTTTTCATTTTTGATGATCGAATCGAAAGTCGCCGAACGGCCCAGAATGTCATCGGATTTGATGGTGAGCATTTCACGTAAAGTATAAGCGGCACCGTAACCCTCGAGCGCCCAGACCTCCATTTCTCCGAAGCGCTGCCCTCCCCCCTGAGCTTTTCCGCCGAGCGGCTGTTGAGTAATCAGGGAATAAGGTCCGATGGAGCGCATATGGATTTTGTCCTCTACCATATGGTGAAGTTTGAGCATATACATATGGCCTACGGCCACATCTTGTTCGAATGCCTCCCCAGTGCGTCCATCAAAAAGTTTCATTTTTCCGCTCTCAGGAAGCCCGGCTTTTTTTAACTCTTCTTTGATTTCATCATGTTTCGCCCCTAAAAACGGCGGAACGATCGCTTGGTAACCCAGAGTATTGGCGGCCATGCCGAGATGAATTTCCAAAATTTGTCCTAAATTCATACGGGAAGGCACGCCCAAGGGTGAGAGAATAATGTCGATTGGCGTGCCGTCGGCCATATAAGGCATGTCCTCCTCCGGAAGAATGGTGGAAATGACGCCTTTGTTTCCATGCCGTCCCGAGAGTTTATCCCCGACAGAGATATTGCGGATCTGGGCGACTTCAATGACAATTTTTTTGATGATACCCGCCTCGAGGGTGTGCCCCAGGTCGCGGGAAAATATTTTTACTCCGATGATGCGTCCGCGTTTGCCGTGTTCCATGCGAAGGGATGTATCTTTCACGTCGCGCGCTTTCTCGGCAAAAATGGAGCGGAGCAGTCGCTCTTCCGGCGTGAGCTCGGTCTCTCCTTTCGGGGTAATCTTGCCCACTAAAATATCGTTCTCACGAACTTCTGCGCCGATGCGGACAATGCCGTCTTCGTCCAGATCTTTGAGTTTCAGTTCTCCGACATTTGGGATATCGCGAGTGGTGATTTCAGGTCCGAGCTTGGTATCGCGGACAGTGCAAATAAATTCTTCAACATAGACGGAGGTGAATTTACTTCCCTTGACCAACCGTTCGGATACGATAATCGCGTCTTCGTAAGTCGAACCGGACCAAGAGAGAAAGGCAACCAAAATATTCTGCCCGAGAGCTATCTGTCCGCCCACGGTGCTGGTCGTATCGGCTAAGATCTCCCCCTTCTTTACCTTATCACCGACACTTACGGCCGCGCGTTGGTGAAAGACCGAAAAATTATTGTTTCTCAAAAAGTTAACCAGCGGGTATGTTTTTTCCCTGCCCGCCGGACGGGCAGGCGAAGAAGACTTACTGCTCCCCTTGACGATTATTTTTTTTGCATCTAAATAGGAGACGACGCCATCTTCCTCCGCCAGAACCAACCGGCCAGAGTCACGAGAACCCAGATCTTCCAGCCCCGTCGCCACCAGTGGTGCTTCGGGCAACACGCAAGGAACTGCCTGCTTCTGCATGTTCGATCCCATCAGGGCGCGATTGGCATCGTTATGTTCCAGAAATGGGATGAGAGAGGTAGCAATGGAAAAGGCCTGGTTGGCGGCCACGTCGATAAAATCAATCTCGTTGCGGGAAACCGTGCCTGGCTCCGTTTTGACCCGAGCTTCTACTTTTTCTTCAGTTATTTTGCCCTCTTCGTCGTAAGGAATACCGGCATGGGCAATATTGTATTTCTCTTCTTCTAGGGCATTGAGATACACAATTTCGCCGGTAATCTTGCCGTTCTTGACCCGAACATAGGGCGTTTCGATGATACCGAATTCATTTATTTTTGCATAAGTGGAAAGATGAAGTATCAAACCAATATTTGGTCCTTCCGGAGTGTGAATCGGGCAAACTCGTCCGTAGTGGGATGGGTGGACGTCGCGTACTTCAAGTCCTGCTCGCTCGCGAGTCAGACCCCCGGGGCCCAAAGCAGAGAGAGTTCGCAAATGTTCTATTTCGTAGAGGACGTTCTCCTGCGCCATGAATTGGGAAAGCTGATTGGTAGTGAAAAATTCTTTAATGCGCGCCTGGAGCGGCCTCTGGTTGATGATCTGGATCGGCATGGCCGTCTGCACATCGATGATGGACATGCGATCCTGAATATTTCTCTTGATCTGCATCATACCGGTGCGGATTTTTTGCTGCAGAATCTCACCGACGAAGCGCACGCGTCTTTGGCCGAGATGGTCGATATCGTCTGATTTTGCTCCGGAAGTGTTATTGAGGACGATAATGTGATTGATTACCGTGAGTAGGTCCTCTTTGGAAATAGTGCGACGCGCAAGCTCGGCTTCATCCATGCCCTTAGTGAAACGTTGATTAAAACGAAATCGGCCAACCGGAGAGAGATCGTACCGCTCGGCGGTGAAGAGAGAATGAACAAACTCTTTGGCGTTTTCGGCAGTGGCCATATCACCGTCGCGTAAGCGTTTGTATATTTCGATGTAAGCATCATTGAGTGATTTGAGTCCGTCTTTAGCCAGACATGCCTTGATCGCTTCGACACCTTCTGGATTTTTGGCAAAGGCCTTGAGAATCATCTCATTCGTCTCGTAGCCCATAGCACGAAGAAGGGCGGTGGCCGGAAATTTTCTTTTTTTGTCGATGCGGATGTAAATCGCGCCGTCGGCCTCGGATTCTATCTCAATCCACACGCCGCGAGCGGGAATTATTTTTGCTCCAAAATATTTTTTTCCTTTATTTTCCGATTCAGTAAAAAAGACGCCAAAAGATCGAGCCAGTTGCGGAACGATCACGCGCTCCACGCCGTTGATGATGAAAGTTCCATGTGGAGTCATCAAAGGCAGATCCGACATAAAAATTTCCTGCTCCTTGACAGTGCCCAAAATCTTGTTGGTCAGCTTGACACGTACTTTAAGCGCTCCCTGGTAAGAGAGTTTGTTTATTTTGGTCTCATTTTCATTGGTTTTGGATTCACCTAAGGAGAAAGAAGTAAACTCGAGTTGAAACTTTTTTCCGGAGTAGTCCCCGATCGGAGAAAATTCCTTAAATACCTCCTTGATGCCAACTTCCACTAGCCATTTGAAGGACTTGGTTTGGGCTTCTATCAAATTAGGAAACGGCGCTAAGGGCTTCTTATATCTACTGAAATACTTCTTGGGGCGAGTTAATTGAGATGACATAAAAACAAAAAAACCTCAAAAGGTTAATTAATAAGGAGAAAACGTCATTACTCAATCGTTCTAGCTAGTATACTTGCTTTCAACTTTTTGTCAAACCTTTTTTCCATGCCTCTATCTTCCCGTGGTGGCCGGAGAGCAAAACTTTTGGAACTTTATAACTTTTCCCTTTATAAATTAATTTCTCCGGGCGAGTGTAGACCTCGCTTGAGGACACGCGCTCCTCCTCGAGCGATTCGTATTTGCCGAGAACGCCCGGAATCTGGCGGGAAATACAGTCGATTAAAACCATCGCCGGCAGCTCGCCACCTGTTAGCACATAGTCCCCTATTGAGATATCATCAACCACGTAACCCGTAGCACGTAACACTTTTTTAACTCGCGCATCGATGCCCTCATATCGGCCGGATATTAAAATAATATCGGTATATTTTTTTGCAGAATTTTTTGCATATCCTGTGGTAAATTTTTTGCCCGTTGGGGAAAAAATGATTATTTTTGTTTTCTTTTTGTTTTTGAGTTTGATTTTAGAGAATGCCTTCAGAAACGGCTCGGGTTGCAGTACCATCCCCGGCCCCCCGCCATACGGCCGGCCATCCACCCGCCCCTTGGGCTTGCAGAAGTCCATAGGGTTATAAAATTTTATTTTGATTTTTTTCGCTTTCACCGCGCGCCCAATAATGGACTCTCTCAGATAAGAGTCGAACATCTCCGGAAAAATTGTAATGACGTGAAAATTCAATTAGATGCCTTTTAGGTCCTCCATGGCTTCGTCCACTGTCTTTAAAGACGGGGAAGATGGCCGGCGCTCTTCCGTGCGCTGATACCCTTCGGGCCGCAAGCTACCTTCCGGCTCATTGATCTTGAGGTTCACCCGAGCGTTGTTCTTCATGCCGATGATGCGAAGAAGAGTGCGGATGGCTTTGGCGGTGTTGCCCATGCGTCCGATTATTTTACCCATGTCCGCCGGGTTGACGGTAAGTGTTATAAGCACCCCCATTTCGTCGACAGTGCGATCAATCTTCACATCATTGGGATTATCTACTAAGGCCTTGACTACATATTCCAAAAATACTTTGTCTGCGTCTTGCATAATATCTTATCTTTTAAATCTTCTAATCTCTTTACAGAGTGGCAGTATACGACATGACTGCTTATATAATTATACTTCACCCCGCCATGGCGGGGCAAGTTATTTCTTCGCTTTCAACTCTTTGCGCTTCTGGGTTGGCTTTTTCTTTGGAAGAACATTGATTTTCTTACCTGTTATCACATTCTGCGTTATCAGGAAATTATGCATGGTGCCGGAGAGCTTGGCGCCCTTACCTATCCAGTGTTTGATCCGCTCCCCGTCAAAATTAGCCAGTCCGGCTTTGGGATTATACGTTCCTAAAATCTCGAGAAATTTCCCGCTCTTGGTAGAGTTCTTGGAATCAGTCAAAACCGCCCGGAAAGCCGGGTCGTTCTTGCGTCCTATTCTCTGCAATCTCACTTTTAGCATCCAATGAGTTTAGCACAGAAATTTTTAAAAGCAATATGCTTTTTATGCTATATTAAGACAAATGACGAAAACAAACGGAAGGACAAGTAGGTTGCAGGGAGTTATCTCTATCTCTTCCAAAGGCACTGGCTATGTGGCAATCGGGGGCGATAAGAATAAAGGGCAAGATCCAGAAATTGATTTCAAGCACTTGAACACCGCGCTCCATGGCGATATGGTTGAGATAATCCTCCACCCAAAAGGGAAAAATCGGCAAACGGCTGAAGTTTCTAAAATAATAACCCGCGCCAAAATGGGCTTTGCTGGAATTCTAGAGAAGGAAAATGGTTTATTTTTCTTAAAACCAGATGATACTAAAATGTATACGGATATAATAGTTCCGGAATCAGCCTTAGCGGGGGCAGTGAGTGGGCAAAAAGTTTTTGTGAAAATTGTTTCCTGGAAAGATCCACGCAAGGTGCCGGAAGGAATAGTTGAAAAAGTTTTGGGCGCTCCGGGTGATAACAACGCCGAAATGGAAGCGATAGCCATGGAAAAGGGTTTTGCGGCAACTCTTCCGGATGAAGTGGAAAAAGAAGCGCATCGTATTAAAATGCATGGCCTAAAAGAAGCTGATTATGCCGGACGGCGCGATTTTAGAAAAATTTTAACTTTTACGATTGACCCGGACACTGCGAAGGATTTCGACGATGCAATATCATTTAAGCAAATAGAAAAAGAGTCGTATGAAATCGGCATTCACATAGCCGATGTGTCGCACTATGTAAAGATAGGAAGCGCCACAGATATGGAGGCGTGCGAACGCGGCACTTCGGTATATCTGGTAGACCGCACCATCCCGATGCTTCCGGAAGTTTTGTCCAATGACCTTTGCAGTTTGATGCCTTATAGGGACCGGCTCACCATGAGCGCGGTTTTTATTTTAGACAAGAATGCGCATGTTAAAAGCTCGTGGTTTGGTAAAACGATAATTCATTCGCAGAAAAGGTTTACTTACGAAGAAGCGGAAGTCGCTTTATCGGCGACCCGCCGAAGAGGCGGGAATCACGAAGGCCGTTTTGAAAAGGCGTTAAGTATCTTAAATAATTTAGCCAAGAAATTAACCAAAGAGAGGTTCAGTAGGGGTGCGATATCACTTGATCAGGAAGAAGTAAAATTTGTTTTAGATTCCAAAGGTGTACCAATAAAAGTCATAAAGAAAGAACGTGGTGATTCAAATAGATTGATCGAAGAATTCATGCTCCTGGCCAACAAAAGGGTGGCCGAAATTATAACGCCGAAAAAGAATAAGGGTGTGTCTATTTATCGTGTACACGACCTACCCAGCAAAGAAAAAATGGTGGACTTAGCGTTTTTTCTTCGTAGTTTGGGGCACAAGATTACGCTACGCGACGGGTTAATTCCAACTTATGAAATAAATAAACTTCTTGAGAGCTTGGAGGGGAAAAACGAGAAGGACACAGTACACCGAGCCGTAATTCGCTCCATGGCCAAAGCGATTTATTCCACTGTAAACATCGGGCACTATGGCCTGGCTTTTGAATATTACACTCACTTCACTTCTCCGATCCGCCGCTATCCGGACATCATCGTGCACCGACTTTTAGATGACTATTTAAAAGGCAGAAAGGTGAGCGAAGATAAAGTTCATGTTTTTGAAGCAATGTCCCGCCTGGCGTCGGACCAAGAGAAACGCGCCGCCGATGCCGAAAGGGCTTCTATAAAATACAAACAGGTGGAGTATATGTCGCACCGGCTGGGAAAAATTTTTAACGGAGTAGTGAGCGGGATAACTGAGTGGGGTATGTATGTGGAAGAGATAGAGACAAAGTGCGAGGGTTTAGTACGAGTACGCGACATGGAAGATGATTTTTATATTTATAATGAGAAAAAACTGGAACTTCTGGGACAAAGAGGGAAAAAGAGATACCGCCTGGGTGACCGTGTTAAAATAAAAGTGCGTTCGGTTGATTTGGAGAAAAAAACAATAGATTATATTTTGGTATGAATTTTTCAGGCGGAAAAATCAGATGGGGATTTTTGGTGATACTTGGCATTATTGTCTCGGTCTCTTTTGCCTCATTCTCGTTAAGGAATGCAATCCATGACACCGTAGCCCAGAGCGCAAACGTGGGAAATGCGAGCCCTGTTGCCCAGGCAGACACCGGGCCAAAATATTTTTATTTCAACAAGATCTCTGGAGCCATACCAAAAGTAACCGCCTCGGCATACTTGGTGGGCGATTTGGATACGGGAGAAATAATTCTAACCAAAAATCAAAATCAGAAATTCCCCACGGCCTCGGTTTCCAAGCTGATGACCGCTTTGGTGGCTGACGAGATAAATGGGGGTGATGAGGTAGCACAAGTAACTAAAAGAGCACTGGCTACTTACGGAGAAAATGGGGGATTCCGTTTGGGTGAGAAGATGAAAGTAAGTGATCTTTTTTATCCCTTGCTTCTGGAATCCAGCAATGATGCTGCGGAAATATTGGCAGAGCATTTTGATAGGGAGGCCTTTGTGAAGAAGATGAATCAGGAAGCCGCAATTTTACAGTTATCCGAAACATCTTATGAGGACCCCAGCGGACTCTCTCCTAAAAATCAATCCACCGCCTATGATTTGTTTAAACTGGCGGGCTTTATTCATAAAGAAAAACATGAGCTACTAGATATTACAACTTTAAGAAGTTATTCGAATAAAAAACATAATTGGTCAAGCAACAATCAATTCTTGGGCGATTCGGGATACCTGGGGGGCAAAAGCGGCTTTACCGATCCGGCGAAAGAGACGGCCGTTTCGTTGTTCTCCGTGCCCATTGGAGAAAATGGCAATCGTTCTATCGCGATAACCCTCCTCGGAAGCAAGGATCGTTATAAGGATGTTGAGAATCTTTTAAAATTTGTAAAGAAAAATATTTATTATGGGGGCGTCGCCGGCGCCAATACCGCCTGGATTAAACAAAAGGACGGCATTCCTGAAATTAAGGATCCGGACTTTGTCACACTTTCCTTTCTGGGAGACATAATGCTTGATCGCGGGGTGAAAAGTTCCGTGCTGAAAAATTTCGGCGGGGATTACTCGGCACTATTTGAAAAAATGGGGGTGTTAAAAAAATCCGACATTGTGTTCGCCAATTTGGAAGGTCCCGCCTCGGATAAGGGCAGCGACCGAGGTAATTTGTATTCCTTTGAGATGGACCCATCGGTAGTGCCAGCGCTTAAAGGTGCCGGGATAAGCATTCTTTCCGTTGCTAATAATCACATCGGCGACTTTGGCCATGAGGCCTTCATAGACACTCTCGCGCGCCTCAAAGAAAATGAAATACAATATACGGGTGGCGGGATAAATCGCGCCGAAGCAGAGACGCCGGCAGTTATTGAAAAATACGGAATGAAAATTGGTTTCCTTGGATTTACCGATAAGGGGCCAGAGTGGTTGCGAGCCAAAGATGATCAGACCGGACTCCTATCGGTAAATGATCCGCGTTTTGACGAAATAATTGTAAACGCTTCAAAACAAGTGGATTATCTTATAGTGTCATTCCACTTCGGTGAAGAGTATGAGAAGAAACACAACAATAGACAAGAGAAATTGGCTCACGAAGCGATAGATGACGGTGCGAAAATAATCATCGGCACTCATCCCCACGTGATGGAAGATACGGAAGTGTATAGCTCAAAAGATTGCACTCAAAGTTCGTGCGTGGGCTACATCGCTTATTCCCTCGGCAACTTTATTTTCGACCAGATATTTAGCGCTGATACCATGAAAGGCATGTTTCTTAACATCAAACTCTACCGCGACGGCAGTATGGCAGTTACCAAAAACACCGTCCGCCTAAACGATGTCTTCCAGCCGGACACCGTTGTGCCGGGTAAGGAAGAGAAAATTAAATTCCCAGAAGTAAAATCTGGCGCATTGCTTCTGTAGTAAAAGTTTATACGTATATGTATACGTATATTCCGCCAAAGGCGGATCAGCCTTGGGCTGAAAATAAAATATACTATTTTGCAATAACGACGGCTTCTTCGAAGCGGACCGAAAGGAGTTTAGAGGCGGAATCTGGGCCGATGGTGACACCGTAGAGCATGCCAGCGCGTGACATCGTCTCGCGGTTATGCGTTACCACGATGAGCTGGGAGTGTTTGGAAAGTTTTTCCAGCATATCACCGTATTTGCGTGAATTTGCCTCGTCCAGTGCCGCATCGGTCTCGTCGAGGACCAAAAACGGCGGTGGGTTAACTTGCGACATAGCAAAGAGGAGCGCAATGGAGGTAAGCGAGCGTTCGCCACCGGAGAGTGCCTGGAGTTCCTTCACTTTTTTATGCGGCAGCGAAACTTTTATCTCTATCCCCTTCTCCGACGGAGCATCCTCTTCTTCTTTTTCTTCAACTTCACCCTCTTCATCGAAGATGGGTTCTTGCCTCTTGCGTTCCTCTAAAATATTGAGAGAAGCGGTCCCACCACCGAAAAGTATCGAGAAAAATTCTGCAAACTCTTTATTGATTTTTTTAACTCCGGCCTCGAAGTCCTGGTCGACTTTTTCTTTCAGGCCGGAGATAATTTCCTCCAGGTTGGTCACGCTCTTCTCTAAATCTCCCATTTCCTTGGCGAGAAAGGCATCGCGCTCGGAGACCTCCCTGAATTCCTTCAGGATCTCGCCGCCACCGCCGGCGCCCGCGTCTTCTAATTTTATTTTTAGGCGTTCGATTTTCTTCCGCGTTTCCACTTGATTGGCTTCCTCAATCTTGCCTTCAATCTGGAATTCTTTATAGGAGACAATGGCTTCGCCGATGAGCGCCTGGCCTTCCCGGATCTCATTTTGAAACAATTCTTCGCCTTTGGAGACATTGGCTTCCCTCATTTGCAGAAGTTCCAGAGCCGAAGAGAGCTCTTGTTGCCTTACTTTTAGGGAGAATTTTTCTTTCTCCTTGTCTCTTAAGGACTCCATTTCTCGATTGATAGCGAGCTTTAGTGCCTCGACCGCCTTGGAGAGTTTGAGCTCCCCTTCTTCAATTTTTTTTATCTCATCGGCAATTTCTTTTTGGTTCTTTTTTAGCGCTTCCAGAGAGAACATATCACCCTGCCGCTCTTCTTTTTTGTTGAACTTGTCTAGAATTAATTTTATCTGCTGCAAAATGGTTCTGATCTCCCCAATATTCTCTTTCCCCATCGCCGCATCAATGGAATTATTTATTTCATCCAGAATACTCTTCACTTCCTCCCGTGAAAGGATGAGGGCCTTCGGCTCTTGGCTTTGCCGTTCTTCTTCAATTTCAATCATACCCTCGATTCGCCCGAGCTTATGTCCCATCTCATTTTTGAGTTTGCGGGTTTCGTTAATTTTCTCTTCCGTGCTTCGCAGTTCGGCTATCTTTTCTCCGCCTACCTTAGAATTATCCTCCGGAATATCGGAGAGTTGGGCAGAAATTTTTTTATTCTCCGAGGTAAGTTTTTCCTTTTCGGTTGAAAGAATTTTTTTCTCGTTTTCTAGGTAAACACTCTCTTTTTTCAGATATTCCCGGTAGAGGGTCGCGAGCTCGGTCTGCATTTCCTTCGCCTTTTCCAGTTTCTCCATCTGTTTTTTCAAAAAATTAAGATGGGGAGCGTTCTCCCGCCTGAGCATGGACACTTCTTTCATATTCGCCTCCGTCTTCTCGAGCTTGCGAAGAGAATCTCGGATCCTGTATTGATAAATTTTAAGACCCAAGGCGTCCTCTACCATCTCCCGGCGCTCCTTCGGATTAGCAGAGAGGATTCGGTCCGCCTCACCTTGAGAAATTATATGATGACCAGAGGAGCCGATATTGACGGAGGCCAGAAGATTATTGATATCCCGCAGGCGCACTTCCGAACCGTTTAAAATATACTTGTTCAACCCATCCGGATAGACCTCGCGAGAGAGGGAGACGGTGTCAAAATTCAAATTCACCGGTTCGCCGGCATCATTGGAGAGTTTGAAGGCCTTGTTCTGATTATCAAAATAAATAGTGACTGACGCGCGGCTCCCTTTAGGAAGTTTCTGCGAGCCCTTAAAAATCAGATCGGCTCCGAGCTTGCCGCGCATGGATTTCATGGACTGCTCGCCTAAAACGAAGCGGATTGCTTCCACTACATTTGATTTGCCGGAACCGTTCGGCCCCACCACGCAAACTATCGGATGCGAGAACTCTAAAACTGTTTTCTTAGAAAAAGATTTGAAACCATTAAGTTCAAGGGTTTTGAGCCGCATGTTTATACTTATTCCAGCCAATTTTTCACTTTTAATGCCGTTTCGGCCGCTTTTTGCTCCGCTTCTTGTTTCGACTTGCCTTTCCCTTCCGCGATTCGAATGGAACCGAAGAAAATACCAACGGTAAAATGCTTGTCGTGATCGGGGCCGGACTCGGAGAGAACTCGATAGGCCGGCGTAACTCCCGCATGTTCTTGCGCCTTTTCCTGCACCAATGATTTGGCGTCGCGCCATAGTTTATTTTTTACAATTTCATCTGTTTTTGGCAGAAGCGATTGGGCGATAAATTTACTGACTACCACATAGCCCTGATCTAAATAAAGCGCTCCTACGTAGGCCTCATAAGTATTGGCCAGAATGAACTGTCGCGCTTTGCCATTGTCTTTGGACTCCCCTTTTGATAAAAGCAGATAATCATTCATGCCGATTGATGCGGCAATTTCGGAAATAATGACTGCATTAACGAGCGCGCTCCGTACTGCTGTCAGCTCGCCTTCTGCATAGCTCGGATATTTTTTGTATAAAAAATCAGTAACGATGAGCTCCAAGACCGCATCGCCCAAGAATTCTAGCCGTTCATTGTGGGAGAGCGAGGCAGCCGGATTTTCATTAATATAGGAGCGGTGAATAAATGCCTGCTTGAGCAAGTTTTTATCTTTGAAAATTATTTTTGTCTTTTTCTCAAAATCTGAAAAGTTAATCATGTTATTTACTAATTATCTCTATCGCTTTGGCGATAAGTGGAATAATGTCGTTGTAGATATGAAGATCGGGGATTTCCTTTAGACGGAACCAGCGCGCATCATCGAGCCCGCCGGAAACTTCCAAGGTGAGCTTTTGGTAATCACTTTCCGCTAAAAAATAGGTGACTTTTTTCAAAATTTTTCCTTTCTCCGGATGCGACGCGACATATTGGTTTTCTCCCAACCTTGCTTTTATCTTAATATTTATGCCTATTTCCTCCTTTATTTCCCTTATAGTTGCTTCTTCTTCTTCTCCCTTTTCAATACTTCCTTTCGAGAGAGTCCAATAGCCGAAAACATCATGCACTAAAGCAAAATAAATATCTTTGCCGCTCCTAGCATAGACAACTGCTCCCCCTTTCTTTTCCACCGGCAACTTGCTCATATCTACGGGTTCATCATTCTTTTTTTCCTTTTTCTTTTTACTGACTTCATCCTTGCCCGGCTCGCCGATTTCTTTATACACGGCACCGAGCACGCCATTGACGAATTTTCCCGAATTCTCTCCGCCGAAAGTTTTGGCGAGTTCAATGGCCTCATTGATGGCCACTTTGGGCGGCACCTGTGTGCGATCGCCGAAGAGAAGCTCGCAGAGGCCGATACGCAGAATATTACGGTCGATAACTGAAATTTTGTCGATTGGCCAGTCCGGAGCCGCTTTAACAATAATCTCATCCACGATTTCTTTTTTATTGAAAATCAGATCCAGAAGTGAAAAAACGAAAGTGTCTTCTTCCATGCCCGGCGCGAATTCTTTCAGGTTGCGCGCGAGAATTGTTCGCACTTTTTCCGGGAACTGCGCGCCAATTTTGCCTTGTAAGAGAAAATCCCATTCAAAGAGCGTCTGAAGCACTATGGATCTGGAAAGGTGCCGATTCGCCATCCCGTTAGAGGCAGGTCGCGGTCCGTATAAGTTTAGACCTACCTAAATTATATTTAATAATAAAATGTGCAATCTCATTCATAACTAATTCTAAAAACGCGACCGCGGCCTCTAACGGAATTATTTCGCCGCTGCCTTTTTTGCCTTCTCTTTCTTCTGCTTTCTCTCCGCTTTTCTCACTAAATCTAACACCTTCCTCCCGCGATAAAAACCACATTTAAGGCAGACCGTGTGGCCGATTTTGGGCTCCTTGCAATTTTCGCAAAACACAAAACTGGCAGCCAAAAGAGCGTGGTGCGAGCGCCGATTTTTCGTATGCGATTTTGTACTCCTCATTCGGACAACCATGTTGTGCCTATACTAGCACAACAGAGCTGATTTGCAAATAATAATGTGGTAATATAAGGTTCTATGACCGATACGGATAAACTCAATAATTTAAGGCATTCCTTGGCGCATCTCCTGGCCGCCGCAGTAATGGAGCTTTATCCTGATACCAAGCGGACTATCGGACCCTCGATAGATAATGGTTTTTACTTTGATTTTGAATTTTCAAAGCCCATTTCCGACGAGGATTTGCCAAAAATCGAAAAGGTAATGCGCAAAATTTTGCCGACTTGGAAAAAATTTGAAAAACACGAACTGACGGCAGATGAGGCAAAAAAAGAATACCCGGGCAATCCTTATAAACGCGAGCTGATAGACGAATTTACAAAAGACGGGCAGAAAGTGACTTTCTATAAGTCAGGTGACTATTGGGATCTCTGCAAGGGCAGACATGTGGAAAATTTAAAAGAAATTTCCTCCGACGCTTTTAAGCTTGACCGCATTGCCGGCGCCTACTGGCGCGGAGATGAAAAAAATAAAATGCTGACCCGCATTTACGGACTTGCATTCGAAACGAAGAAAGATTTAGATGCTTACATCGCGCAACGCGAGGAAGCTAAGAAAAGAGATCATCGAAAACTCGGACGCGAATTAGATCTGTTTGTTTTTTCTGAGTTAGTTGGAGTCGGTATGCCACTTTTTACACCAAAAGGAAATATTATCCGTGAACAAATTATCGGCTTTTCTCGTGAGCTTAATAATGAGCTCGGTTTCGGTGAAGTTCATACGCCGAACATAAACAAGGCAGAATTATTTAAAATCTCAGGACATTACGACAAATATAAAGAGGACATGCTTTCAGTTAGTTCTCAATATGTGTCCGATGAAATGTTTTTAAAACCCATGAATTGCCCTCAACATACACAAATTTTTGCATCCTCGCCTCGAAGTTACCGTGATTTACCAATAAGATATTCTGATTTCGCTGTCCTATATAGAGATGAAAAACCAGGAGAATTATCTGGACTAATAAGGTTGCGTTCATTTTCTCAGGACGATGGCCATATATTTTGCCGTGAAGATCAAGTAAAAGATGAAATAAGTAATGTTCTATCAGCCATCGAGAAAGCACTCAAAGCATACAAAATTGAATACTGGATGCGTTTGTCATTGCGAGACCCGAATAAAAAAGAAAAATATCTAGGTGATGATTCCGTCTGGAAAAAATCTCAAACTATGATGCGAGATTTGTTAAAAGAAAAAAATATAAAAAACAAAGAAGTAGAAGGTGAAGCCGCCTTCTATGGACCAAAAATAGATATTATGGCGGTAGATGCTATAGGCCGCGAATGGCAGATATCAACAATCCAGCTTGATTTCAACCAGCCAAAACGATTTGAATTAGAATATACGGATAAAGATGGCGGTAAAAAAATTCCCGTGATGATACACCGTGCGCTCATTGGTTCACCGGATAGATTTTTAGGAATTCTTATAGAACACTATGCCGGCGCCTTCCCGCTCTGGCTCGCACCGGTGCAAGTGAAAGTGATTCCGGTGCGCACACAGCACAATAAATACGCGAAAAAAGTTTTTGAGTTATTAAATGAAAATAATATTCGCGTCGAGCTCGATGATAGTGATGAAAATCTGGGCAAAAAAGTTCGTGATGCTAAGAATAACAAACTCCCATACTGGATAGTTATTGGTGATAAAGAAGTCGAAGCCGACAAAATTACCCTAGAGTCCCGTGACGCCGGCCAACTAGATCAAATGTCAAAAGAAAAATTGGTCAAAAAACTTTTGGAGGAAATAAAAAACAAGAAATAATGTTTACTTAGATGACGGCCGTTAGTATAGTAAACATAGTATTAATTTCTTCTTTAGAAAGATCAGAGTTTTTTAAGTGTTCCAAACAAACTTATTTCAAAAATCTCCACAAATTCAAGAATTTTCAATTCCTCTAGGTCCCGAATAAATTGCTCAGGAATTTTAACTTTTCCTATCCATACGCTTTGATGCACCATATTAAATCCGAGATTTTTTATAACTGCCCGGAGCCAATTGCGTTTTCTACGAAGTTTTTCCGGGATATCAAAACTTATAATAACTGTTGTTTTTTGGCTCTCCTTCTGGTAATGCCTTCCAGGTAATCTGTTTTTTAATTCCTTTAGTTTTAATTCCCCCTTACGAGAAATTTTTAATTTAACAGTCCCAGCACCAGTTTCTTCTATAAGTCCATCGTGTTTCATTTGAGATATAAATAATTGCAGGCGCCTTTTTCTTTCTTGAATTTTTTTTAGATTGTCTTTTCTGGACTGAGACGCTCTACGTATTTTATTATATTCATAGTCAATTTTACCCATTGAGGCGCCATAGCCACTTGTTAGCACAGCTTCAAAGAAATCCATTTGGGTAGTGATTCCCTCTTGTAGTATTTCTAGCGCCTTCAATAAAATTTGTCCTCTCATATTTTATAGTTTACCACACTGACGGCCGTCAGTGAAGTAAACAATTGCACGGGTTGATTAGATTTATATTGTAATAACCGTGCCCGTGCCAACTTTAATAAAATTTTCTGTATACACTTTTTTAAATTGCTTTTCGGCCTTAGGTCCTGTGCAGTGACAGGGAGCAACTTTTCCAACACCTAGCTTAATAAATTGCTTTACTGCTTTGCCTGAAATCCAAAACCAGGACTTGTAAAAATGAAACCCGCCCAAAACAAGATGAATTTTCTTGCCCGGGAATTTTTCCTTGGTTTTATTTAAGATTTCCACAATACCCGGATGGGCGCAACCTGTAACCACAACTAGGCCATTGGGTGTATCGAGAATAAGTGATTGTTCGTGTATTTCTTTTGAGTCGTAACTGCCTGCTAATGGGAGTAAGAAAATATTGGCGGAAACTTTAGAAAATAATTTAACCATATTAATATTGGACGATTTGGGAATTTTTTGAACTAGTTTTTCCGAAAAAAAATCAGGTAAAAATATTTGCGCGTTTGATGTCTTGCTTAAGACTTCATCAAATCCTGCAAGATGGTCTAAATGTTTATGAGAAAATACAATATGAGTAATTGTCTGAAGATTAATGTTGAGTTTTTCTATATTACCAAAAAATGCATCTCTATTTCCACCTGTATCAAAAAGAATTTTTTTATCTTGAAACTCTACTAGACAAGAAAAACCAAAACCATCTGATAATTTTTCATTATCTTTATTGTTGTCAAAAATAATAGTTATTTTAGACATGCCATCAAGGAACTAGATATCAATTTCTGCCAATTTGGCGTTGGATTGGATGAAGGATTTGCGCGGAGGAACTTCGGAGCCCATGAGGATGTCGAAGATTTTGTTAGCTTCCTCGGCGTCCTCTATGTCTACCCGCTTGAGCACGCGATTTTTCGGATCCATGGTGGTCTCCCAGAGTTCTTCCGGATTCATTTCCCCGAGTCCTTTGAAGCGCTGAATGTGGAATTTATTAGGTTTGAGGTTCGAGGTGCTAGGTTCTAGTTTATTATCATCGCCCTCCTCCGCTACTGCTTCGGCGGGTAAATCGGCGGGTTGTATCTCACTCACATCTGCATTCTTGCCGATTATTTTAACTTTATCGGCATCAGTATAGGCATAGGAAATTTCTTTGCCTTTTTTTATTTTGTAAAGCGGCGGCTGCGCGATGTAAATGTAGCCGGCCTCAATAATATTTTTAAAGTAGCGGTAGAAAAGTGTGAGTAATAGTGTGCGGATGTGCGATCCGTCCACGTCCGCATCGGTGGCAATAATTATTTTATGATAGCGAATTTTTTCTAAATCAAAAGTGTCCCCGATGGAAGTCCCAAGTGCGATGACAAGCGACTTCACTTCCTTCGAAGCGAGCATTTTATCTATACGCGCGCGTTCAACGTTTAGAATTTTCCCGCGCAGTGGTAATATCGCCTGGGTCCGACGGTCGCGGCCTTGCTTGGCCGAACCGCCTGCAGAGTCCCCCTCTACCAGGAAGAGCTCGGACTCCGATGCATCTTTACTCTGGCAGTCCGCGAGCTTGCCAGGCAGTGTCATGCCTTCGAGCGCGCCTTTGCGCAGGACGGAATCCTTGGCCGCCTTGGCAGCTTTTCTGGCCTTGAGGGCTAAAATTGACTTATTTATAATGGTGCGTGCGTCATCCGGGTCCTCCTCGAGGAATGCCGCAAAGGCCTCGCCAAAGACGGTAGCTACCGCGCCCTGCGCCTCGACAGACCCCAGTTTCGCCTTGGTTTGTCCTTCGAATTGGATCTCGCGGAGTTTGACAGAAATGACGGCCGTGAGTCCCTCTAACACATCCTCCCCAGTGAAGCCGCCTTCGGACTCCTTCATGAGTTCATTTTTTTTACAGTAAGTATTTAAGGTCCTTGTGAGTGCTGTCTTAAAGCCGGTTACGTGCGTGCCGCCTTCCGCCGTGTAAATATTGTTCGCGAATGGAAAAATACGGTCAACGATATCGTCCACATATTGAAGCGCAACTTCCACTCCTACGCCGTCTTGTTCCTTGTCTACATAAAAAATATTATTCTGAACTGGTTTTTGAAATTTGTTGTAATATTTTACGAGCGAAATTAGTCCGCCTTCAAAGTAAAAAGATACGGAAGGCAGTTCTAGCCCAAGATCTCGGAAATAGAAAACGTCCGACTCGTCCAATCCCTTACTATTGTTCCACTCCCGCGCGTCAATGATCAAAATTTTCATTTTCTTTACCAGATATGCCTGCTGGCGGATGTGGTTGGTAATCGTCTCCCAGCTCCATTTTATCTCTTTAAATATTTCGGGGTCTGGTTCAAAAACAACTATGGTGCCATGAAGTTTGGAAGGGGCGACCTTGGCAACCTTGCTTTTCTTTTTGCCTTTAGAATATTCCTGGACGTGCTGCCCGCCGTCGCGGTGTACTACCGCTCGGCAATAAATGGAGAGCGCGTTGACCACCGAGGCGCCTACGCCGTGAAGTCCTCCCGAGACCTTGTAGGCGCTTTTTTCTCCGCCAAATTTTCCACCAGCGTGGAGCGTCGTCATGACCGTTTCCAGCGCTGAAACCTTCGTCTTTTTGTGAATATCCACCGGCACGCCCCGACCATTGTCCGCCACCCGCACGCGATTGCCCGGCAGTAGCACTACTTCAATATCGTCACAGAATCCGCCCATCGCTTCGTCGCGAGAATTGTCAAAAATCTCCCATACCAGGTGGTGGAGCCCCTCGGGGCCAGTGGTGCCGATATACATCCCGGGCCGGCGCCTGACGGGCTCCAGGCCCTCTAAAACGGAGATATCGGAGGCATCATAAGACCCCCCTGTTTTTGTGTCCTTTTTATCATCTGCCATATAAGTACATTATAGCAAAATAGCCAGTAAAATGCTACACTAAATTTATGGCAGACATCGTAATAACCTCCCCCGAGGAAGATAAATTAAAGAAAGAATTGGAAGCCAAAAATGACGTATATTCCATGCGCTTGAAGCGCTACCTCGCTATGCCTGATTTGTCCCGCACGCCCGGCAGTCCGCTTGCCGAGATTGTGGCTCGTGCTTCGAAAGTTGAAAGCCTAAAAGGATTTGATGTTATTAAGGTTTCGGAAATTATTCCGACGAACATTATGTTCGATTTATTCAATATGCCTCCCGGACATCCGGCTCGCAGTAAGTCGGATACGTATTATGTGAATGAGAAAAATGTCCTACGCACCCACGACACGGTCTTTTGGTATTACTACTTAAATAATCCGGACATTAAGAAAAGAATTGCGAATAAAGAAACATTGGGCGCAATTTGCTACGGCAAAGTTTACCGCAAGGACGAGATTGATGCTCGCCATATGAATGTGTTCCACCAATTCGGCGGCTGGCTCATTGCCCCGGATGAGAAAAAAACAATTACTCCGGAGGATTTGAAAAAGGCACTCTCGGAAGTAGCAACAAGTGTTTTCGGCAATATAAATTTTCGTTTTTACGACCACAACTTCCCTTATACCGACCCGAGTTTTGAAATGGAAGCGGAAATCGGGGGCAACTGGGTTGAAATGGTGGGCTCCGGCATGGTGCGCAAAACTGTGCTTTCAAATTTGGGCCTCGAAGGCTACCATGGCTGGGCCTTTGGTTTCGGACTTGAGCGTCTCGCCATCGCTTCTATGGAACTCCCAGACATTCGCCTACTTTGGTCCGAAGACCCACGCGTAAAAAAACAACTGAAACTTGGGCAAAAATTCGTAGAGGTTAGCAAATATCCGCCGGCAGTGCGAGACATTTCATTCATTGTTAATAACGATTTCGTTCCGAATGATTATTTCGATTTCGTGCGCGAGCTTGCGCCGGGGCTCGTTGAGCAGGTAGAACTTCTGGATAAATATGAAAACGCGGAAAAATTTGGCCCAGATAAAATAAGTTACGCTTACCGCATCACCTATCGTTCACTAGAGCGAACCTTAACTAGTGAGGAAATAGATCAAGTGCATAAAAAATTAGAGGGGATGACTGCTAAAACCTTTGGAGCAACTGTAAGATAGAATTAGTGCTCTGATTTATGAATCGTTAACTTGCCGTCATGATGCTCAATCTTGTATTTAACGTCATGCCCATCGACATGGGCAGTAAAATGAGCTTTACGGTCGCTAGAAGTTTTTGCACGATGAACCATTTCTTCAAGTTGTTCTCGCCCCATGTGCTCCTGCAAATAACGCAACGCGTGCTCATGACCATTAGGATTAATAGGAATACCATGTGCTTCTGGTCCTTCATCTTTTTCGTCTGACATAATATTTTTAAATTAAGTTAATAATAAGTAATTATACCAGATTTGCAGTTACTTATAAATCTCCGCGCTGTTAGAGTTGCCGAATCGTTGTGGGAATGGTATCATAAATAAATTATTATTTAACATGTATTTATGGATAACAATCTTCTAAAGGAAAAAGTGTTCAGAAATATTGTTTATATTATTGGTTCGCTGCTAATTGTATGGCTGATATTCGGGACTATAGTCACGATATATAACTCTTATATAGCATTCTTCCCCGTGTATCCCAACAAGACCATTCAGACGACGGGTCAAAGTGAGATTAGCGCTCTGCCAGATATCGCCTATATAAATTTTAGTTTTAATTCCAGTGGTCCGGATGTGGATATTTTAGTTAAAAAAGTACAAAATTCTGTCCAAGTCTTCAAGGATTTTTTACAAAGTCAAGGATTGGTCGACAGTAATATCAGGGTGAGTCAATATAGTATTGCATATCCTGTGCCCGATTCTTCAGATTTCCCTGTTTCTTTGGATAAAAATTATCAACTTCGTGAAAATGTTGTCGTGGAAATAAAAGGCACAGAAGGAATGTCAGAAAAAATCAAAAAAATTACCGATGAAGCACGGAAGGAGAAAATTATTTTAGGAAATGGTGACTACGGCGGCACACTTGGCTGCCTAACATTCGAAAATCCTGTTTTAAGCTTGAGACCGGCCTGGGATGCCGCAGTGCTGGATGCTCAGCAAAAAGCCGTCAGCTTGTCTCAGGCAGCTGGTCAGAGTTTAGGCAAAATTGTCTCCGTAAATGATAGTTCCTTCTTTAATTCTTACTCCCCTGATAACTATGGAGCGAGTTGTACTGGTGATGCCATAACGCCGGATGGTGTAATAAAACCACAGACACTGCGTGCTTTTGTTTTCGCAACCTTTGAGGTGAAATAATTAAAGAAGTTATTTATAAATCTCGGCAAGTTTGCAATACTCGCATACTGTATTTTTGCCATAAGAATTGTAATAGCAGGAACGCTCGGACCACTTCCCACTTTTTATTAATTCATCATAATCCTCAATATCTTTAACTAATAGCTCAATCTCGGTGGGAGTTATAACTCTATCATATATAGATTCTTTTGGGTTTTTTGCCTCTAAAAATTCCAGTCGGCTTTTGCGGACATGCATTTTGGAAGTGTTTTCAAGCAAGTATGAATACATAGTCAACTGACGCAGATTGCCACTCATGCGCCCCTCTTTATCTAATTTTTCTATATCGCTCTTTTTTCTAACACTGCCAGTTTTAAAATCTGTCACTCTTAACTCCTGGGGAGACAAGTGTTCCACCAAATCAATTTTGCCGTAAATATTTAAGTGCGGGAATCTTTTGTCTTTCATAGACACACTTTTTTCATTTTCCCGCTTTTCTGCAATTTCTGGTAGTCGCTTCTCCGCCCATCTCGAAACTATCCTCGCTACTTCTTTATCTAAACCTAGACCTGCAATCATTTTAGTAATGTTTCCGCCCGAGGCGGATCCGCCTTTGGTGGACAAAATCTTATCAATGGCCTTATGCACTGCGCTTCCGAACTCCAAGCTTTCTGATTTTTCTTCCAGTAATTGTAATAAGTTCCGGAAATACCATTTCCAGGGGCACTCGAAGAAATTATTCAAAAGCGACGCGGAAACATTCCTGTCCTTATATTTTTCACTAACTAGTTTTACAAGTTCAGAGGAATAATTTTTTCTCTTGACTCTACTTGGTCGTGAATCTTTGACTTTACGTCGGGAAAAAACTTCCTCTGGCAAGTCCGCAATGATTTTCGCAACTTCCTGCTCGGTCCCCCGGTTGGAATAGCGAGCATAAGAAAGTGTGCAGAACCGCTTGGCCCGGGTTATGGCCACATATAGTTTACGTTTGACTCGGTCCACATCTCGCTCTATAACTTTCTCTGCTATCGCCTCGGGTAATACAAACCCTGCCTTCTTTCCCCCGCTCAACCCTCCCTCATCCATATGAGCAATCCAAACATAGTCAAACTCTAGCCCCTTGGCAGAGTGAAGAGTCAGGACTTTTATTCCATCTTTTTCTTTCATAATGAGAGGAATATGCTCATCGTAAGATTGTAATCGCTCAATAAAGGGCACAAATTCTTTCAGGGTTATATTTTTATTCTTAGCTTTTTCCTTCTCTGCCAAAGCGAGTATAGTACTTAGAATTTCTTTGCCGGAAACTAATTTATTGCTCTCTTTGTTAAATAAAACTTTCCCAATAATTTCAAGGAGCTTAACCAAATTAGTGTTTTTGGCGGTCTCTTGCCATTTGGAGAGTTTTTCAAGCCAGATTTTCACTGTTTTGCTTTCATTGTGGGAAGCAATATAAACATGAGCTTCAAGAGGAGTTATACCGGAAGATTTATCAAAGAAAGAGCGAGGGAGAGTTGTGGTATCATCAGGATCGCTAATTATTTTTAAAACTCTCAAAAATTCTATCGCTTCCTCTTGCTCAAATAAATTTAAGGCATCAAGTACCGAGACAGGCAAGTTATTTTCGTGCAATATTGCAAGTGCGCTACGAACTTCTGCATTCTTTGGCACCAATATGGCGCAATCTCCTGCTTTTACTCCTTCCTTTATTTTTTCTTTTATGTCCAAAGTAGCGGCTAGAATTTCATCCTCAGGCGACTTTGCCTCAAGAAGCCGGATGGGATGATGCTCCATATTTTGGCTTTTGAGCTTATCAGTGGTCATTATACTTTGCAAGAGCGCGTGTGAAGCATCCAGGATAACTTGAGTGGAACGGTAATTGTCAACCAGAGTTATCAACTTTGCATCCTTCCAAGTTCTTTTAAAACCCTGAAAATGATCAATAGAAGCTCCGGAGAAGCCATATATAAGCTGGCGGTCATCCCCTACTACAAAGATATCGGCGCCCTCCACCTTGCCCCAGACAGTCGCGAGAAATTCATTCTGGACCCGGCTAGAATCCTGATGTTCATCGACTAAAACGTATAAATATTTTTCGCGCATGTCGAAAGCCGCGTCGAGAGATATTTCCATTATTTTTACCAAATTCTCCAATACATCGTCGTAGTCCAAAACATTTTTTTCTCTCTTTGTTTTTTCATATTGATTAAAAAATCTTATAACTTCACGACTCCGTTCCAAGCTCTCTATTTTTTGAAAATCTTTTTTGAGAGTGCTCTGGCGCAAAGTTTTTATTTCCTGCTCGAGCTCTGATAAAAAAAAATTAGACGTAATGCGTTCGCGCTTGAGGAGTGATATGAGCGACCGCAAATCCGAGAAGTATCTTGAGCGGTTGGCACGGGGACGTAAATACTCCCAATCATTACTGCCTAATACTTCATCAAAAAGGATGGCTGTGTCGGCATCGTCGAGGAGCTTGGGGGCGATGTTCAAACCCAAGGCCGGATAATATTTTTCTATTATCTGCATCCCAAAACTGTGGAAGGTGGAAACATTTACTTCCTCTCCCGCCTCGCCAATGTATTGCTTGAGCCGCGCCTTCATAGCATCTACTGCTGAATTAGTAAAAGTCAAACACAAAATGGCGTCGGCCTTGATGTCAGTTTTGTTTAGGATATTGGCAATCCGCATGGAGAGGACCTGGGTTTTCCCGGTGCCGGGGCCGGCCACCACCATGACGGGGCCGGTTAGGGTCTCCACTGCCTCTCTTTGCGCCTTATTTAATTTCTTATATTCTTTCTCAAAGGTCATAATTGATAGCCAAGCTTAAGCTCCAGGTGAGATTTCCAAAAGAAAAATCCAATGATTATGAAGGTCGCAATTGGAGAAAGATATTCCGGAATATAAAATCCGAAGCTGTGGAGGATCATGATGATTCCGAGGACTAAAATCGAATACATCGCACCGTTTTTAAGATAAACATAACGCTTGATGCGCTCAATGTTGTGGAGAGTTAACTCCCGCACCAAGAAAGCACCGAGTCCGTTGCCGAGTAAGATAAGTGGCACGGAGAGAGTGAAAGCGAAGGCGCCCAAGACCCCATCAATCGAGAAAGTTGTGTCAATAATCTCTAGAAAAAATAATTTGCTCAAATCCGAATGGGCGCTGCCTAGAAGCTTTCGCTCTTGTTCCTCAGCATTTTGTTTGAAACCATGGGTGATGAAAAATAAGGTTGAGCCCACCACTGCGCCGAAGCCCATAAGATTGCTCTCTCTAAGCGCAAACCAGGCAATAACTGCAAGCAGAATTGATACCACTGCGTAGAACCACACTCCCTGCGCCATAAAAAATTTCTCCGCGCGAGGCAGACCCATGCGCTTCTCTTCGAGAAATAGCCAGTGAAGAAACAGAAACAAAAGAAACACCCCACCGGCAACCAAAAGTATTGGGGCCGAGCGATGGATGGATTCTAGCACCAAGGGGTCGGAGGACCAGGCAGCCGAAAAAATTTGAACCGGAGTAAGCGAAGTATTAAAAACCCAGACCACGGCAAAAGGCAGAAGTCCGCGGACCAGAAATACGGCAATGAACATCCCCCAAGTCAGGAACCAGCGCCGGGCACGCTTTCCCATGGTATGGAGCACTTCCGCATTGATGATAGCGTTATCCACCGACGAAACCGCCTCAAAAAGCGAGAGCCCCAGTATGGTTAAAAAGGCCGAAAACAGCATTTTTATATTTTACCGCAAATACTACTTTTTGTCCTGTAAATTTTTATTTTCTTTTTGTAAAAAATGGTGTATAAATTAATACTAAGGAGCCGTCGCATAGCGGTTTAGTGCACCATCTTGGAAAGGTGGCATACCGAAAGGTATCGAGAGTTCGAATCTCTCCGGCTCCGCAATTTTTCAAATTCTGTGGTAAGGTATAATAACACCCAAAATTATGAAATATATTTTTACCATTATTGGCAGTGTTGTCTTGGCTGTAAGCTTGGTTGCAGTTGGTTTCACCCTTAGGCAAGTTGGCCAGGAAAGGACGACATTAATTACAAACTTAGAGCAAAGAGCTTCACTGCTCGCTGACAGCTTAAAAGAATCCGTAGAGCCATACTACGCTAATTCTTCACAACCTTCATTCCAAAGTTCACTGCAAAAAGTTGTCAATAAATTTGCAAATCGCGAGCGTTTGGCGGGAATTGCCCTATATGATAACAAAGGTAATCTCCTGGCTACTTCTTCGGGACTGCCGAAAAGTATTATTGAAAATACAAAAATTGTTACGGAGGCGATGGACAGTAATAAATTAAACAATGATTTTTTCGTTGCGGACGGAGAAAACCGTTATGTGCATGTCGATCCATTACACAACGATGAAAGTATCGTGGGGGCACTGATGGTTGTACAGAATGCAGGATATATAGACACGAGCATTAATCAAATCTGGAAAGGCAATTTACTTCGATTATTTATTCAAATTATAATGTTTTCGATTACAATTTTCGTAGTCCTTCGATTTTTTGTTTTTCGCCAGGTTGTTCGTCTGGTGGAGTCCGTTAAAAAAATCAGGATGGGTGAAGGCAAAGACAACCTGAAGGAAGAAGAGGGTTACTCGTTCTTCACCCCGCTCACCAAAGAAATAACTCATATGACCAGGAGCTTATCGCAGGCACGCCTCTCGGCGCAGGAAGAGGCACGAATGCGTTTAGAAAAACTTGACAGTCCCTGGACAGCCGAGCGCTTGTCGGAATTTATCAAGGCCACCTTGAAAGACCGGCCTATTTTTGTGGTGTCAAATCGCGAACCTTACGAGCACTATACTGACTCCAAAGGCAAGAGAAACTACCGCGTGCCCGCCGGCGGCGTAATAACTGCCCTAGAGCCGGTGATGGCGGCTTGCGGAGGAACGTGGATTGCCTGGGGTAGCGGTGATGCCGATAAGACAGTTGTTGATTCGGACGACAAGATTAAGGTGCCACCCCATGAGCCAAGATATACTTTGAAAAGGGTCTGGCTAATGGAGAAAGAAGTTGCTGGGTATTATAACGGATTTTCCAACGAAGCAATGTACCCGCTTTGTCTGATGGCACATACACGACCGTTATTTAGAAAAGAGGACTGGCAGGAGTATAAAAAAGTGAACGGCATATTTGCAAAAAGTATAATCACGGAAATACAAAACATTGCCAACCCGCTTATCTTAATTCAGGACTACCATTTAGCACTTTTGCCGCAAATGATAAAAAAAAGCCGGCCGGACGCGCAAGTGGGCATCTTTTGGCACATACCCTGGCCCAGTCCGGAGGCATTCAGCGTCTGCCCTTGGCGCACGGAAATACTACAGGGGATACTTGGCGCTGATATCGTCGGCTTTCAGGTTCAACAATTTTGCAACAATTTTATGGACACTGTAAATAACGAGCTTGAGTCCTTGAGTGATTTCGAGCAGTTCTCGGTAACTTACAAGGGCCATGTGAGTTATATCAAGTCGTTTCCAATCAGTATTGATTTTACCGATGGTATCAAGAGTGCCGCCAGTAATCCAAATACAGGCAAAAAACTTTTAGAGAAATTGGGAATCAGGACAAAGTATATAGGGCTCGGGGTCGACCGTTTGGACTACGCCAAAGGAATACTGGAGAGACTAAAAGCCATAGAATTTTTCCTGGATGCCTATCCGGCCTATAAAGGAAATTTCACCTTTCTGCAGATTGCCTCGCCCTCTCGTGAGAATGTTCCGAAATATATTCAGTTCGGCGCCGAGGTAACCAAAGAATCTGAGCGGGTAAATAATAAATTTAAGACCAAAACGTGGCAACCGATTGTCCTGATTAAAGAACACTTTTCTCACGAAGAGCTCACCCCCCTTTTCGCCATTTCCGATTTCTGTATGGTAACTTCTTTGCACGATGGAATGAATCTGGTAGCAAAAGAATATGTTGCAGCTCGGGACGACGAGAATGGCGTTTTGGTCTTGAGTAAATTTACTGGTGCCGTTCGCGACCTGAAGGGCTCTCTCGTGGTTAATCCCTACAGTGCCGAAGAAACGTCCGAGGCGATTCATGCCGCCTTAAATATGTCATCCGTAGAACAGCATAAACGAATGAAAAAAATGCGGGCAGCCGTGAAAAATTATAATATTTTTCGCTGGTCTGCGGAGTTTATTAAGGCGATAACCAGTTTGAGCTAGCTGTGGAATATGTCTTTAAAAAATTACCGACTATCAAAGCGCAACTGCAAAAATCGCGGTTCGTGCTATTGCTCGATTTTGATCTTACTCTTTCCCCTTTAGTTAAAAATCCAGCAAAAGCTATCCTTCCAAAGGATACAAAAATTATACTGAAGGGACTTTTAAGGCATATCTTAATAGCCGTTATTAGTGGTAGAAAATTGGAAGGTATCAAAAGAAGGGTAAATATTCCCGGGATAATCTATGCGGGCAATCATGGTCTGGAGTATGAGATGAACGGTGTTATCAAAAATACGCCAATCTCAAACACATCTCACGCTGGACTTAAGGTCGTTAAAGGTAAATTCTTAAAATTAAAAAGAAAGTATAATGGAATTTTTATTGAGGACAAAAAAACTATTCTTGCTCTTCATTATCGATCAGTCACATCTAAAGATAAGCCGCTCCTTTTGAAAAATCTGAAAGAAATCAACGTTCTATTGGGGAAATATCGTCTTTTGGGTGTTTTATATAAAAAAACTTTTGAAGTAAGACCTACTAGTAAAAAAGACAAAGGAACAATTTCCTTGTTTATTATAAAAAAAATGCACGACCCAAAAAATTTAATCTATATCGGTGATGGTAGAACAGATGAAGATGCTTTTGTCGCATTAGAGAGAAACGGAATTACGATACGTGTCGGTAAAAATAATAAGAGTAAGGCAAAATGGTACTTGCGTAATCAAAAAGAAGTAAATAAATTTCTTAGATGGTTGCTAAATCTTTTGAACCACAGAGATAAGTCATTTAGATAAATATTGGTTATAATAATTACACGAGACGGCCCGCCAGTTATGAAAAAAATTATAGTAATAATTTCAGCTGTTGCATTAATTTTAGGAATTGGATTCTTTCTATTTAAAAATGAGCCGCAAATTATTAATTTTCCTCCCCAGGGCAAAACTATTGTCGCTTTCGGTGACAGTTTAGTAGAAGGAGTAGGTGCAACTGCCGGAAATGATTTTGTATCGCTTCTATCGCAAAAAATCGGCGAGCCGATTGTAAACATGGGGATTGCCGGAAATACTACGGTAGATGGCCTAGCGCGTGTAAGTGCCGTTAAGGCGCAAGATCCTAAAATAGTGCTCCTGCTTTTAGGTGGAAATGATTTTTTGCGCAAAATTCCGTTAGCGGAAACTTTCAAAAATCTAGAAGAAATTATTTTGAAACTTCAGGCGGAAGGCGCGGTAATAGTGCTTTTAGGCGTACGCGGAGGAATTTTAACTGACCAATATGATACTTATTTTGAAAAACTCGCAGGAAAACGCGGAACGTTTTATGTGCCAAATGTCTTAGACGGCCTGATAACACACTCGGAATTTATGGATGACGGCATTCACCCGAATAATCTAGGATATCAAAAAATTGCCGAGAAGGTGTTCCCGGTTTTGAAAAAAGCATTAGGCAAGTAATTTTTGAAACTCTCCTTCGTTTAGAATTTTCACTTAAGAATAACCTGCCCAGATATCTTAATTGAAATGCCGCTCGAATTCTTCGTACTATGCAATTATGTGGGCAATCCCTCCCTCTCCCTTCATCAATGGGAAACAAGGCGTTTAAAAATTGTGCTATAATTGAGCAATAATCAAGTCGAAATTTATTATTTATATAATTTGAATTTTATGTCTGATATAAATACATTAAGAAATGACGTACGCTGGTGGACAGAGGAGCTTCGTGTTCGTCAAGAAAAAGTTAGAGAAGCGATTGAAAAACTCAGAAGGCGACAGGATGAATTAATGCGAGCGGAACGAGAGGACGCCGAAAAAACATCACACCAAAAAGCGGCTTAGGGCATTTTCAGGAATTCTGTCTCATCTAAAATTCTTACTCCTAATTTTTCCGCATTCGTTAGTTTAGAACCTGCATCGGCTCCTGCCACTACGTATGACGTATTTTTGGAAACCGAACTGGAAACTTTGCCCCCTTGTGCTTGGATTCTCTCCTTGGCAATTTCACGGGACATGCCCGCAAGTGTACCGGTTAATACAAAAGTGAGGCCGGTAAATTTGCCTCTCTTTTGTTTTTCCGCTTTCTCCACCACTACACCATTTTTTTCTAATTTTTTTATAAAATTCAAGTTATTTTTATCGCGGAAAAAATTATAAACGCTCTTGGAAACTGCCGGGCCGATATTTTCTATACTATCTATCTCAGCAAGGACTCCCCTTGCTGAGGAGATTAATTTCTCAAGAGTGCCGAAATGAAGTGCTAAGTCCCGCGCAGTCTCCTCCCCTACATGGAGGATTCCCAAAGCCCAAAGGAATTTGGCGAGCGGAATTTTCTTTTTACTTTTTATTTCGGTGATTATATTCTCGGCCGATTTCTCTCCGAAGCGTTCCAAATTTTCTATATCCTCTTTTTGTAGAGTAAAAATATCTGCCGCATCAGTAATTAATCCCTCGTCCTTGAATCGACGTAAAATTTTTGGACCCATTTCATATATATCAAATACGGAAACAAAATGTTCTAAATACCGTTCATCTTTGGCCGGACACTTTTTGTTCGGGCAGTAGTACGCTACGGAAAAAGAAGAATTCTTTAACATTCCTCCAGCAAGCTGGACCCTTCCGTCTGCAAAATTCTCCTTTTTCTCTACACGAGTTCCGCAAGTTGGGCACTTTTCGGGAATTTTTACTGGCTTCTCTTTTCCAGAACGCATGCGAGTTAGGACTTCCACCACTTTCGGGATCACATCCCCCGCTTTCTCAATCACTACCGTATCCCCTATTTTAAGATCCAGCCGTTTTATCTGATCCATGTTGTGAAGCGTCGCTTTAGAGACCCTCGAACCGGCCACTAAGGTGGGCTCAAATATCGCAAGCGGAGTAAGCACGCCCGTGCGGCCCACATTGATTTTCACATCACGCACTACCGTTGTTGCCCGTTCGGCCGGATATTTGAAGGCCACAACATACCTAGGGGCTTTGCCGACTACCCCCAAGGTCTCCTGTAATTTCAATTCATTCACTGACACTACCACTCCATCCGTGCCATACGGAAAATTCTCGCGAACTTTTTCAAATTTTTTTATAAAATCAATAACTTCCTCCAAATTTTTGCATACTGTTTCGTGACTATCTACTTTAAAACCAATATCTCGAAGTAAGGTATGTTTACCTGAATGTGTTTGCAAGGGAACTTCAAAATTTTTCTCGCGGAAGGTTCCGCCCGAAGGGTGGAGTAATGCGGAAAAATTTTGAAATTCCCCGTAAATATCATAAGCAAAAAAATCTAGCTGGCGTTCGGCCGCGAGTTTGGGGTCCAGCTGGCGCAAACTCCCCGCGGCGGCGTTGCGTGTGTTGGCAAACGGCGTTTTGCCTTCTTTTTTATTTTTCACATTTAATTTTTCAAGCGTTGCCTTGGACATGACGGCTTCGCCGCGGATTTCAAGAGAATTACCACCCCCTGCCCCCTCCCTGCCCGTCCGGTAGGCGGGCTTCACAAGGCGGGGAGGAAGCATGAGAGGGATTGAATTGATAGTTTTTAAATTCTCGGTAATATCTTCCCCAATAAATCCGTCTCCGCGCGTGGCCCCCCGCATAAATTTGCCGTTCTCGTAAATTAACGAAACTGCCAGCCCGTCAAATTTCACTTCGCAGAAATAATTAAATTTGGTACCGGCGGGCAGGAGTTTCTTTATTCTCTTTTCCCATTCATTTAGTTCCTCAATATTGAAAGCATCGTTTAGGGAAAGCATCCGAGTTTGGTGCTTTACTTTTACGAATTTAGGGAGCGGCTCTCCGGCCACGCGATTCTCCGGCGCATTAGGGTCGGTAAACTCTGGATATTCTTTTAGGAGGTTTTTAAGCTCGCGGGTTAAAGAATCATAGACCTCGTCGGTGACAGCCGGCGCGTTTTCTACGTGATACGCCTGCCGCAACCGCACGATTTCAGCTCGCAGTTTCTGTATTCTTTTTTGCGCCTCGAGCTTGCCCATCTCGTACGCAATTATAACATTTTTCAGCTACGGAATTAGTATGCCTCAAGCTCGTATAGCCCTATCCAGTTAACGGTGCTTTCAGCAGAAACTTTAATTTTCTGTAAATTAGTATTGGCCGGAAGTGAAATTTCAATTTTGTGAGAGTTTGGGACACCATTTGGTGATGCAGTACTCTCCGCTAAAGTTGAGTAAGAACCATTATATCCTTCAATTTTCCAATGATTGATATAGGGGCTATCGTCGCCATCTCCTAGAATGCCATTATTACCCCAATAATCATAACCATAACAACCATTGTTGCCTGGTATATGTGTGGGTTTGCATAATACAACGCGTATTTGCGAGACAAGAACTGAACTTCCTAAATCTACCTCATATGACCAAGTTCTACCATCAGGAGCACCGGGATAAACTTGGCTAATGTAATTACCATCCGTTAGGTTAGAAAGAGGATTCCCGCTCTGCGATACCCCGGTACAGGCACCCGCGATTGCGCATCTTCCAAGAGCAAGATTGCGATGCGTGCCGTATCTCACATCCAGCTCGCGTTCTACCAAGCGTGAACTGGTAGAGCCACAAGAACCATCCCCGCCTAGGTTATACCCTCTGGAGGTTACCAGTGTATTGACGATTGAAGTATCAGCGAACCACTCTTTGAAAACCGTTACCTTTACACAACTTTTGTTTGTATTGCCGAGGGCCAGCATGGTGAAGTCGTAACTGGCCGTTGTCCCGGAAGTGGAAAAAGTAGGGACAGTGTTATTGCAACTAATAGTGAGATTCGGGTTGGTTGTTTGAGCCGGAAACTTGGCGGACTTGTCTTCATAAAGTGCGCACTCCACGCCTACGTCCGCAGCAAAAAATGAGTCATTGGAATCCTGGGCAGAAGTGCTGAAATTAAGTTCTTTGAGCGCAATATTGGAAATACCAATAGCGATAGCAAATAAAATAGCGGTCAAGGTAACTGCAAATAAAAGCACGAATCCCTTATTATTTTTTATTTTTTGTTTTGACATTATTTTATTCAACCCATCTAAATAATGTTTCTGAAAAAGTTATATTGTAAGCGCCAGACCCTTGATTCCAAAAAACAGTGGAGGAAATTTTCGTTTCATTGGCATTAATTTGCTGTGATTGAATCTTGCGAATAAAGCCGGAATTTGTACCTGAAGAATAACCATACACGCCTGTTACGTTATCATAATTGAGTGGCGGGCAAGCTCCGTTGGTTTCAGTACAAGGAAGTATCCCTATTCCTGCCATCGGCATATTAGGATTAGAAAAAGCACTCGAAGGAAGATCAAGAAAATAACAGCCATTTGCACTATAGCAAGTTACATTACTTAAATTACTATTAAAATTAGCCCAGCCAGTTGTAGGGTCAACAGAATAAAGCACCTGGGTATCGCGTAGGTTTCGCACATATTCAATCCCTTCCTGCGCCAGATATTCGGCAATCAGCTTTTTTTTGGCATAATCGATATTGGAAAGACCCTGGCCCAACGACACCAACATGGCCAAAACCGACAAAGTGAAAATGGAAACGGCCACCAGGGCTTCCACCAATGTAAACCCGCTTTTTCTATTTTTTTTGAAAAGTTTCCGCAACATAAATTAAATATCGATTAACCTCTGCGACACGGAAGTTTGCAAGGAAAATTTTGTATCCACTCCTTTGTAAGTTATGGTGCCGACTAGCCGGATAATCACGAATGGTTGCTGGTAGTCACTGCTTCCCGGGCTAGGAGCGCCTAATACAGAAAACGGCGAGTAGGATGCCGAAACTGTTTGAATGGTTACCTCATCGAGAGTTACCGGAATAAAATTGGCGCCGCTATCCGTGGATTTATATATTTTGCCGCCGGTAACCGAATATGCCATTTGGTTAGTATCTGCAGAACTATAAGTTTGAGGCTTGAAAATTATTGCCCAACCTTTAGCGCAACTTTGAGGAACTCCGGTTACCACGGGCCCGGATGCAGAAATATCATAACAACGATAATCATATCCCGTTCGTAAATTCCTAGAAATATCATCCATAATGAAACTAAGGTTATCCAAAATAGAGCGCAAATCCTGGGTCTTTCTGCTGACTAAATTTGCATTCAAGAGCGAAGTCATCCCGAACATGACCACAACTAAAAAGAGAGAAATAGCGATCATGGTTTCGATGATGGTATAACCTCTCTGCTTTGTTATGTGTTGTGCGTTGTGTGCCATATGTCTAATTAATTTATTTGAATTCGGCCGGAAGAATAAATTTTTATATAAGCGATCGCGCCCTTGGGTGAAACTATCTTGATTTGAGTATAATCGACATTGAAAAGAAAGGGGCCTATCCCGGCTACCGTAGGTTCTAACCCGGGCCTGGTAAAGGACATATGAAAACCGTTATTGTGAACTGTGCCGACAGAATCACCTAAGAAGAATACTCTGATTTCTGAAATTGTATTGCCTTTAGTGATATTAATTTTCTCAATACATTCCGTATCTACACCAGGCACGCAATTAAGAGTACCTGCGAACCCCGTAGTGTAAATTTGTTCTTGATTTAGATCGCTGAAGTAAATAAAGGCTTTGTTGTTCGCCGTAGGAGCAAAGAATAAACCATAGGACGGCTTCCAGCCGGCCGGGGCGGAGAGAAGTGTCCGGCCAAAAGAAGCGTCCTTTTGCGCCTGTACTGCTTTTAAGGCAATATCATTAGCCAAGGCCTTCATATCCACTCTGTCTTGGAAACTGTGGTAACTGTATAAAGAGACCCCGGTTAATACGCTAAAAATCGTAAAAACCACAATGAGTTCTATGTAGGTCATGCCTGATTGAGAATTAGGAATTTTCATTTTCAGAAAATTGGGAAAAGATGGAGCTCAAACAAAAACGCAATAACGGCTCCCAGAACCAGAAATGGGGCAAAAGGGATTTCGCTTTTCATCCCATATTTTTTGGTAAGCGCAATAAGAAGAGCCCCCAGGACAGCCCCCGACCAAAATGCCACTACCACTCCCGAGAGTCCGCGCGAGAGCCCCAGAAGCCAGCCGAGACCCACTGCGAGCTTAGCGTCTCCGAGTCCCATCCAAGTGCCGCGTGAAAGAAACCAAATGGCAGCAAAAGGGAATGCGATGAGTGGCCCGGCCAGAAAATCCCAAAGTCCCGGCAGGTGCGGGTAAAAACCGTAACTGGTGAAAAAAAACAGCCCAAGAAAAGCTAAGATGCCGAAAATAAATGCAAGCATATCCGGAATGATTTTGTGCTTGAGGTCGTAAACCGCAACAACAATCAGGAGAGAAAAAGCAGCGCCGTAATACGCGTACGTGAGAGCGAAAGGCAGGGTATAAAGAAAGAAAATGTCTTGAAACTTAAGAAACAGGAGAGCAAAAATGACTCCGGTTAGAAGTTCCACTGCCGGATATTGCCAAGAAATTTTGGTTTGACAATTTTTACAGCGCCCGCCGAGAATCACAAAAC
>Ga0156116_107_pt2 | contig 35739 bp, 52 predicted proteins | sample RifCSPlowO2_02_FD_107769 | JGI IMG/M metagenome (GOLD analysis project Ga0156116, IMG submission 107769) | Candidatus Nomurabacteria bacterium RIFCSPLOWO2_02_FULL_44_12
AACTCGAAGAAGTTTAGCTGCCGCCGGACTCACTTTGCCTACCGGGACAGTAAGCGCCATGTCGGTAAATAGTCCTTTGTGTTTTAGCCCCAAATCAATAGAAACAATATCGCCCTCTTTTAAAATTCTTTTTGAGCTAGGAATGCCATGCACCACTTCATCATTCACGGAAACACAGAGAGAAGCTGGAAAGGGCTTGGGTGCTCCGGCCGGCCGATAGTTTAAAAATGCTGGGGTGTCTCCTCCCTCTTTTATCAGGCGGTGCGCATAACTGTCTAAATCCTTCGAGGATACCCCGGGCTTGATTTGCTCTTTTATTTTATAAAGAATGGCAGCGAGCCGCCTGCCTCCTTCGCGGAGAATTTTTATTTCTTTAGGTGTTTTTATAATTACCATGGTTAGGAAATAATCGTGCCCGCAAATTTTTTTCCGTTTAGGTAATTTTCCAAACTAGTGATGGGTTTGCCGTTCATGATGATTACTTCGAGGTTATATTCCTCTGCCAATTTCGAGGCGATCGGATCAAAGGGAGAATTTAATCTGGAAGTCCATTTTGGGGGAATAAGTTTTCGATATTCCGCCCAGGAAATCTTTTCTATCTTTTTGGCGTTTGGGTTTATTTTAGGATCCGCGTCGTAAACATAATCTATATTCGACAGATTGACCAATTTTTTAGCTCCGAGATTTTTGGCAGCCAACGCCGCATCATAGTCCGTACTAGAGCCGGGCTTAAAGGCGGATCCGATAATGACGGGCTTCGGGGAATCGAAATTTGAAGATAAATCCGCTATGACTTGAGGATGCGCCGAATCGCCGAAAATCACCCGCACCAGTTCGGCATTGAGTTTGAGTGCCGCAATACCAATCCAGTCTAAATCCTCGCCGGAAGGCGAAGAGAGTATTTTAGCGGCTTCATTATAACGCTGATTGATTTTTCCACCGCCGGTAATAATCACAAACTTTTTTCCCAGCGCAACTTGCGCCAAGACAAGCTTCTGAAAATCTCGCAGGAATTCTAAATCGATTTCATCCGGAATGATAAGCGAACCCCCGAGTGAAATTATAATTGTTTCTTTAGTCATGCCAGTTTTATTACCCGGAGGATATCTTTGTGCACGTCTTCCATCTTTTGCGCGCCATTGACCTGATAAATGGTGTATCCCGGCTTGCCTTTAAAATAATTCATCGCTGGAATGACATTTTTATCATATTCTTCGAATCTTTTCTCCAGCCCTTCCTCAGTATCGTCATGTCTCCCTCGTAGCAAATTGCGCTTTTTTGCTTCTTCCTTGGAAAGTTCGATGAAAATTATTTTTATATCTTTATGCTTGTAAAATTTCATCATCTCCTCAAATACTTCCGATTGAGCTACGGTTCTAGGATATCCGTCCACAATCAAGTGCTTTTCCGGAGAGATTTTGGAACTTAAAATATCGGCCACGATGGCATTGGCAAAGAAATCATCTATGAGGTGTCCTTGGTGCATCTTTTCCTGAAGAAGTTGCCCCGCGTAGCTTCCGGACTCTAGGATTGCCCTAAAACCTTCGCCGGTACCCGCATACACACACTCTCGGCCATCGTGGCCCTTTAGAAATTCCTGCAGGAGTTTTACCTGCGTCCCTTTGCCGGAACCCACAATGCCGAAAAATACAAAAGTTTTGCCGTGCATGTTTTTACAATACAAAATTTTCGGGTTAAAATCAATGGCCTCACCCTTTCCCCTCTTCATTACAAAATGGAGAGGGGCGGATACGAAGTAGACGGGGTGAGGTGAATTTCGTTAGAAAATATGCTTTAATTGCCTTATGAAGAAAGAAATCATCACTATCTGCGGGGGGCTCGGCAGCGGCAAATCCAGTACCGCCAAGCAGGTGGCGGAAATTTTGGGGTACAAGCATTTTTCTTCCGGGGACTTTTTCCGGCAAGTTGGGCTGGATCTCGGACTCTCCGTGACCGAGCTTAACATCAAGGCCGAAAAGGAGCCGGATATTGATTTCAAAGTAGATGAAAAATTGCGGAACATGCGACAGAGCGAAAAAGTGGTGATTGACTCCCGCACCGCTTATCATTGGATCCCGGAATCCTTCAAGGTCTATCTGGACCTCCCGCCGGAAATTGCCAAGAAAAGAATTTTGAATAATTTGAAAGAAAATAAATTGCGCCAAGAGAGCGAAAAAGTGTTTTCCGAGGAAGAAATTTACACAAAAATGCGGGAGCGCTTTGAGAGCGAGCAGAAACGCTACTTTAATTTGTATAAAATTGATAATACCGACAAGAGCCAATTTGACTTGGTAATAGACACCAACAAAAACGACCTCTCCGAGGTCGTCGCCCTTATCGTCTCGGAATACAAAAAATGGATAGCGAATTAGTATTCTCGCATAGACACTTGGGCGTCGATTTTTTTGATGAGGTCGAGGACTACGGAGACGACGATGAGAAGCGCCGTACCGCCGAGCGCTATAGCGGTGATGCCGGTAACCGCCCGCATGATGAGCGGCAAGATGGCGATGAAGCCGAGAAAAGTGGCACCGAGCATGGTAATACGTCCCAGGACTTTGGAGATGTATTCAGCGGTGGAAGGGCCGGGCCGGATACCGGGAATGAAGGCGCCGTTCTTCTGCAGATTGTTTGAAAGCGCTTCCGGATCGAAGGTGACTGCGGTATAGAAGTAAGTGAAGAGAAATACGAGAATAAAATAAAGCACCGCGTAAAGCACGGAGGTCTGGGAAAAAGACGCGAGCACTTCCCCAATTTTCTGGATGACGGGACTGCTAAATTTAGTGAGGGCCGTACCGATCATTTGCGGAAAAAGCAATATGGAGAGCGCAAAAATGATCGGGATCACGCCTGCCTGGTTCACTCGCAGCGGCAAGTAGGTGGAGCCACCGCCATACATTTTCATGCCTCGCACACGCTTGGCATAAGTTACGGGTATTGGCCGTTCCGCCTCAGTCACAATAACCACGCCGGCAATAACAATAGCTCCTATGGCAACGAACAGCAGAAGCAACGGAATTTGCGAAGCATCAAAGGCAAATATGATTTGATTCAATTCAGTCGGGAGTTGAGCTACGATACCGGCGAAGATAATGAGGGAGACACCGTTGCCGATACCAAATTCCGACATAAGTTCCCCGAGCCACATTAAGACAATGCCTCCAGCCACTACGATGACGAGATTGGTAATGCGGTCAAAGGGGGTTAGATTTACCAAGATGCTTTGCGATTCGAGAATGGCTAAAAGTGAAAAACCCTGAATGGCCGCCAAGGGCACAGTAAGCAACCGCGAGTATTGAGTAAATCTTTTTCGGCCGGCTTCCCCTTCCTCATGATAAATGCGCTTGAGCGCTGGGACCATGATGGTCAGGAGCTGCATGATGATGGAAGAGGTGATATAAGGACCGACACCGAGCATGATGATGGAGAGGTTCGAGAGTCCGCCACCGGAGAAAATATTTAGGATGCCGAAGAATTGGTTGTTAGAGAGAAATCGATCCAGAGCAGCGGTATCGATCCCTGGAATCGGTATGGCGGCGAGTAGCCGGAAAACCACCAAGGCAAAAAGGACAAAAAGAACTCTCTTGCGCAAAGTTGTATCGGTCCAAACCAATTTTATTTTATTCCAAAAATTTTGCATTATTTAATTACAATCTTCCCGCCTTTGAGGCCCAAGCGTTTCCGAATAGAGGCAAAGCTCTCCTCGGCTTTGGGAACTTCTTTTTTGCCGAGAATGATGGGTCTTCGAATCGACTTGAAACTATACCCGCGGTTTTTCGGCAGTTTCTTTATGATATCACGGAGTTCCGGCCGGCGCTTGTTGCCCGCCCTAGCGGTTTGCCCCTTGCCGCCGCGACCGGAGGTCTTGGCGTGCTTGCCGCCGCGACCCACGATGCGGTCTTTTTTATTCTTATGTGTTCTCTTTAGGTTATTGATTTGCATGGCTATATTAATTAACTTTCAATTTCAGGCGTCGGGACTTTGAGCGTGATGGCGAGCTTCTCGGCAGCGGGCTTGGCGTATTTTACGGAGAGCGGCGCGAGAGCGAGCATCACCGCTTTAGAATTGTTTAATTTATTCTTCGTGCTAGACAAAATTTTCCCGGTCACGTCCCGGATGCCTGCTAATTTGGCAATGTCGCGCACCACTGATCCTGCTACCAGCCCGCGGCCACGGTTCGGCATGAGCATCACTCTGGCACTGGAGAACTTGGCGGCAACTTCATAGGGCAAGGACATATCTTTCGTAAGTTTTAGGCGGATCATGTTCTTCTTCGCACTGCGCAAGGCCTTGTTGATCGCGAGAGAAGTGTCACCCGCTTTGCCGAGACCCAGGCCTATGGAGCCCTTTTTATCTCCGGCCACCAGGGCAACGCTGAAGGAGAAACGCCGGCCCCCGGCCACCACGCGAGTCACTCGGCGAATAGAGAGAATCTTCTGATCAAATTCCGGCTTCGGCCGATTAAAAGAAGACCCTCTCCTTCCTCTCTTTTCTCTTACATTGTCATTTGTTTTTTCCATAAATTTATCCGCCTAAATTTTTTAATATTATTTATTTTATCTTTTTGTTTTATTTTTGTTAAAAATTTTGGTGGATTAGAACTTAAGCCCCGCCTCGCGAGCGGCATCAGCTACTAATTTAATACGGCCGGTATATTTAAATCCATTGCGGTCGAAAACAACTTTGCTAATTTTTACTTTAGCGCATGCCTCCGCGATCATTTTGCCGACTTCCTTCGCATGTTCAATTTTCGTGCCTTTTTTGAGTTTAATATCGCTCGCTTGCACTAGTGTCTTGCTAGCATGATCATCAATAACTTGCGCATAAATAAATTTGTTGGAGCGAAAAACAGAAAGGCGGGGGCGCTCCGAAGTCCCCATGATCTTGGCCCGGATCTTTTTCTTCAATCTTATTCTTTTGTCTTGTTTTGTTTGCATATACTACGCTGTCTTCTTCCCCTGCTTGCGTCTGATTACTTCACCCTCGTAGCGCATGCCCTTGCCCTTATACGGCTCCGGCTTCTTGAGCGCACGAATGGTAGCGGCAAAACTACCCACTAGTTCCTTGTCCGGTCCGGTAATGGTAATGTTATTTTTATCAGCCGTAGCAGTAATTGTATCCGGAATTTTTACCACCACCGGGTGGGAAAATCCTAATGCGAAATGAAAATCCTTACCTTTGACCTCGGATTTAAAGCCCACGCCCTCCAAAATTAATTTCTTGACATACGGTATGGTCACTCCGGCAACCATATTCTTAATATGTGAAGCATAAGTGCCCCAGAGCGATTTGGAAAATTTATCGTTGCGCTTGGGCGCTAGAGTTACCATCTCTGGAGTGATGGTAATGACAATATCATCCCTGAAATTTTTCTTAAGCGTGCCCTTCGGACCAACTACAGTAAAAACTCCGGCCTCTTGGCTTACTTTTATTCCGGTTGGTATTTTTATTTCTTGTTTCCCTATTTTACTCATTGTATTTATTCGTATTATTTGTAGATTTGTATTATTCGTATATTCGTATGTTTATCTACCAAAGCCTGAACAGTGCTTCCCCGCCGACTTGCTCCTTGCGGGCATCACGCCCTGATAAAATCCCCTTCGGCGTAGAGAGAACCAAGAGACCAGTGCCATTCCGTACTTTGTGTATATCTTTCACTCCGAAATAAACTCGACGGGACTGCTTGGAAATTCTCTCGGCCTCAGTAATTTTAGGTCTTTTGTCTACATACACCAGTTCAACTTCGAGCATCGGTTGACCTTTTTTTCCGCCCGAGGTGAATCCCTGCCCGCCGGCAAGCGCGGCGCCCTTGGTGGAAACTTTTTTCACATAACCCTCTTTCTTCAAACATTCTAAAATGGCATTCTTTAATTTTGAGTAGGGCAGAGAAACAGAGGGCCGGCCGGCAAGTCCCGCATTTTTCATCATTATTATCATGTTTGCAATTTGATCTCCTACCATGACGATTTTCTTACTCCCGGCAGCATGCCTTCGTTGGCAAGTTCTCTGAAGCAAATTCGGCATAAACCGAAGTCGCGCATGAAGCCATTGCCCCGGCCACAGCGAAAACATCTGTTCTTCTGCCTGGTGCTCCACTTTGGCTTCTTTTTGCTTCGCGCTACAACTGATGTTTTAGCCATCCCATTAAAAAATTAATTAATAACGTTTATTGGTTAAACCACTTGCCCATAATTTTCTAACGGGACAAGTAAACAAATAACCTTTAGATATCGGCGATATCGTGTGTTTTTTCTTAAAACTCTTATATCTTAAGGAGAAACACAGATCAGCCCATACTTTTAAGGTATTTAGATACTAGCAAAATATGCCTAAATAGTCAACAATTTATTTTTTCTTAAACTTTGAGTCCAAAACTTTATACAAAGTTATGATGAAATATGGGATTATCAGTATAAACAAATATTCTTCCAGGGGCATTAAACCAATTTTAATGCCTAGAGTCCCCCCCCCTGGAAAATACCAATGGCTGCGCCAAATTGCAAAAGTGTCCCAAATAACCCCAATTACAAAAAATAGTCCTACTATTTCAGATCTCTCCTTTCTATTGTGGTATAGATGTATCTTGTGAGTTTTCTCAAGCAACAGTGTAAAAACAAAAAATATTATTAAAATCAATAGATATTCAAAAGATATAAATTTATTTATATTACTTCTTTGTCCTTGCGTCAATAATCATAAACCCGCGCGGGATTCGCCTTACTATCACCCTCTGGCGCTCCCGCCAGCCGAGTGAACGCACCCCTTCCGCCGGAAGCATCACGCCCAAAGCACTTCGGCCAATTCTTGTAAGTTTTCTTTTGTTATCTATCGGTCTCATGTATCGTATACGATAACTACGTAGTTTAATACGTAATTATTCTATCATAGTCCTCCCCTCCTTGTGGAGGAGGGGTTGGGGGTGGTGATTAAAGTACAAAAATCGGGGGTGGGGCGGTTCGCATTCGCGACACCGCCCCCTCCTGATACGCTACTTGATTCGCTGTGTGGCCTTCTCAACGACTTGGCCACACAGGTCGTGCCACATTGGCCGAAATTCCTCGCCCATGGGGGATAGTCCGGCCCAGGGACGATACAGAGGGGAACGAAATTCTTGTTGCTCCTCTCTGCTGAGCCATGTATGGAAACCGCCGTTCCGGCCGTGGCCCACCTCGCCATCTGGCAAACGAACGACACAGTGCTTCCATTTGTCGGCCCTCGGGTTTGCATCCGAAGGCTTTGCCCACACCTGAAGGATCGTCTCCTCCTTCCCCTCCGACACGCGAAGCGCGTAGAAGTTGGGGGTGTCGACAAACGCTTGTGTGAGCAGGATTTCATCCCACTCGAGGTGGTAGAGAATCATCCTCCTGCAGTTCTGCGCTTCGAGGCATTTCACGAGCCCTTCGGGCACCGTCGACTTTTCCTGCTCAGCGCCCAACGTGGCGGCGAGCAAGGCGAATACGCACACGAGTGTTTTCATAGGACTCTCCCAATCCGAATTCTATAACTTACGAAATTAGAGTCAAGCTACGCAGCTGCTTTAGGAGCTGCTGCCGGAGCCACGAGGACGCTTTCCGTCTTCGGCTTGCGCTTGCGCTTCTTTTTTTCTTTCTTTTGAAATTCTTTTACATCTTCCTGTTTTTTGAAAGGAATGCCAAGAAGCTCGAAGAAGGCGGTGCCTTCTTCTTTGGTTTTTGCGGTAGAAACAAGAGTGATAGACATGCCGAATACGTCCTTGATGTCTTCATCGGCTGTTTCCGGAAAAATTGTGTGCTCTTTTATGCCTAAAGTTAGATTGCCGACATTGTCCACGGCCTTTTTAGTGATTCCGCGGAAGTCCTTGGTGCGAGGAATAGCAACATTGATGAGTTTTTCCAAGAAAGCATACATCCTTTTTCCGCGCACGGTCACTACCAGACCGATCGGCTCGCCCTGGCGAACCTTAAAAGAAGCAATAGATTTTTTCGCCCCTCGTAGTGCCGCTTTCTGTCCGGTAATTTTTGCCAGACGGTCCGCTATAGTTTCGTTTTTATTCTTATCTTTTTTTACCGCTGTTCCTGTTCCGACATTGACGACAATTTTTTTTATTTTCGGCGCAGCCATGGGGTTTTTATAATGAAAATTAGTTTTCATTTTCTCAAACGCTTCTGCTTCTTTTTCTTTTACAGTTAAATGCTTCATGTTTTTTTAATCCGCTTTTTTGACGTTGGATGCATGAATGGGCATAGCCACATTTATCATTTGACCCTTTTCGTTGGTCTTCCTGGCACGCTGATGCTTCTTGGTCATATTTAAACCTTCTACGATAACTTTATTAGCGCTGACCAAAACACGGACAATCTTGCCTTTCTTGCCTTTATCTTTGCCTGTGATTATTACTACATTGTCTCCCTTTTTGATTTTCATAAATATGATACCAATATGCTAATTTTTACTAAAGATACGAATTTTATTTGTATAATTGGTAGTCATTTGTATATTTGTATCGTTAAATGACTTCGGGGGCCAAAGAAATGATCTTCTGGAAGCCCTTCTCCGCAAGCTCACGGGGAATCGGCCCGAAGATACGCCCCGCCTTCGGGTCCATCTTATCTTTTTCTAATATAACTACCGCGTTGTCGTCAAAGCGAATATAAGAGCCATCCTTTCGCCGATAGGCATTCATGGTGCGAACAACCACCGCCTGATGCACGTCTTTCTTTTTTACCATTTTACGAGGGCTCGCAACTTTGACGGAAATAACCACCAAGTCGCCGATAGTAGCATAACGTTTCTTGGAAGAGCCAAGCACTTTGAAAACGGCCCCAATGGTGCCCCCAGCGTTGTCTGTAATTTTTACTAAACTTCGTGGCTGAATCATAGCTTTAAATTACTCTAAACTTTTTGTCTTTACTAATAGGCCTGGTTTCAACAATTTCCACAGTGTCTCCGATTTTATATTTATTTTCGGGGTCGTGTGCTTTATATTTTTTGTTTATTTTATAATACTTTCCGTAAAGCGGGTGCTTGACGAAGCGCGACACCGAAACCACAATGGTCTTATCCATTTTATCTGAAACCACTACTCCCTTCAATGCACTTCTTTTGGATTTTTCTTTGGTCATTTTATTTTTGATTTATCGCGGTTAAAACCCGGGCGATGTTTTTTCTTAAAGCTAAACTTTCCTTGACATTTTTTGACTTGGCGCCTTCCGTTTTAAACCTAATCACTCGCAGGTCCTCCCGCAGAGCCACAAGCTTTTTCGAGAGTTCGTCCTGGCTTAATTCTCTTAAATTTTCCTTTTTCTTTGACATCGTTACTAGAATTATTTATGCACTCGAGCCACCACGCGGCCTTTAATCGGGAGTTTAGTGCCGGCCTTGCGGAGCGCCTCCCGAGCAACGGTCTCTTCGACTCCGTCCACTTCGAAAATAATCCGCCCGGGAAAAACCTCGACGCAGTAGCCCTGCGGGTCGCCCTTGCCTTTGCCCATGCCCACTTCGGCGGCTTTGGCGGTATAGGGACGGTCGGGAAAGACACGGATCCAATACTTGCCGGCTTTGGTTAAGGTTCGGGCGATAACTTTGCGGGCGGACTCGAGCTGGATGGACTTAATTCGCGCGTCCGTCTCCGCTTTCAGGCCAAAAGATCCGAAGGCTAGTTTGATGCCGCGTGTATCGGGCGAGATGGTCTTCCGATTAATGCGCTTGGTCTGCCACTTCCTAAATTTTACTTTTTTTGGTAAAAGAGCCATGGTTTTTTAATTTCCGCCAAGGGCGGATCCGCCTCGGGCGGAATTTTTTTCCGCGAAGATCTTGCCGCGATAAATCCAAACCTTGACCCCAATGGTGCCATAGGACATAATGGCGCGTTCTCTTTTAAAATCAATGTCCGCGCGGAAGGTCTGCAGCGGGATAGAGCCGCGCTTGAGCTCCTCGGTGCGGGCAATATCGGCCCCGCCCAGGCGCCCGGCGAGTAATATGCGCGCGCCCTCCACACCTCGGGCCGCCATGACCTTCTCCATTATTTGCTTGATAACTCTGCGGTAGGGCATCCGTTTTTCCAGTCCTTCGGCAACCATGTAGGCCACGATTGCGGCATCGGCTTCCGGATTTCCTACTTCCACGATCTCTAGTTTGAAATCTTCCGGTCGGGGAATTTTCAAACTGTCCATTTTTCTTAAAATTGCTTCTTTTAGTTTGGCGGCGCCCTCCCCGCTTCGTCCGATAATGAGTCCCGGTCGCGAGGTTCGAATGATAAAGCGAGTGGCTTTGCGACTTCTCTCAATTTCAATTGAGGAAACATACAGTCCGCGCAGTTTCTTCTCTAAATATTCGCGAACCAGAACATCTTCTTTTAAATAGGCAACATATTTTTTTGGATCGGCAAACCAGCGGGACTTCCAATCTCGGAGCTGAATCAATCTATGCGCGTATGGATGAACTATCTTTGACATAAATGTTTAATTTCTAAATTCGAATATCGAAATCCTAAACTTTCTTTTTTAATTTGGTAATTTTTTCGGATTTCGTTTTTCGTGCTTCGGGTTTGGCTTGTTCTGCAAGAATAAGCGTAATGTTGCTGGTGCGCTTGTTAATGCGATGACCGCTGCCCATGGCTGCCGGCATCATTCTTTTCATGGTAACGCCCTGATTTACCAGAAGTTCTTTGATCATCAAATTTTCTTTGTCCACGCCGGCTTGCTTGGCATTGGCTACGGCGGAAAGTAAAAGTTTTTTAAGCGGCAATCCGGCGCGCTTTGCCAAGAAGTCGAGCTCGGCAATCGCCTGTGGCACGCTTCGGCCCTTGATCACATTGGCGACCAAGCGGACTTTCCTAGGTGACTGTCTGTAATTTTTTAAAAATGCTCGCATGTAAGTTATAAAGTTTGTAAAGTAATTATTTGGCGGCAGGGGCGGCTTTAATGCCCGCGCCTGTTTGCGCAGTTGCTGCTTGCGCCTGCGCAATTTCCGCTTCCTTTTTCGCTTGCTCGAGCTCTTTCTGCATGCGTCCGCCGTGCTTGATAAATTTCTTGGTTGGGGAAAATTCCCCCAAGCGATGCCCGACCATGTCTTCCGTCACTAAAACTTCGATGTGAGTTTTTCCGTTATAGACGCCAAAAGTGAACCCGAGCATATCGGGAGAAATTTGGCAGGCACGGTTCCACGTCTTGACCATGGGGGTCTTCATTGGATCGCGGCCGGCGATCTTTTTCAAAAGCCGTTCGTCCGTGTATATTCCTTTCTTTATTGAGCGTGTCATATAAAAACGAGCTCGCAATGGAGCTTGAAAACATACTAGCAAATAAGGTTAAAAAGTCAAACAAAAAGAATGGGGGGAAACGATGGATTGTTTCCCCCCTTTCGTGCACGATGGTGACTAGCACCACTGGAGGACTGTTAGGCCTCCTTTTTGTGGGAGCGCTGAGGTGGCTCCGCATGACCCTTGGGGCTATGGGGACCCCATCCCGGCTCTTGGAAAATACTAACTCTGACTAGCATTTACCATGAGCACCAACGACTTGGTTGAGGAACACTAGGGCGATTCCTCTTTACCCTTGGAGCGGAATTTTCATCACGACTCCCAGCGACTCGGCCACTCGGCCGAGAGAACGGAGTGACTTCCACCATGCCCTAGATGGCCACCGTCATAGAGTACCCTCCCTTCTCTTTCCATTTAGGAATATAGTCCTTTTAAAAAATAAATCAACTAAAAAAGTGAATAACTATTCTTTCTTGCCGGACTTGCGTCGGTGGGAGACAATAAATATATTCGAGTATTTTTTCGGAGTGCGGGTCTTGCGTCCGCCGGTAACTTTGCCCCACTTGGTCTTCGGGCGCTTGATACCGCGGCCTTGGCGGCCCTCACCCCCTCCGTAGGGATGGTCCACCGGGTTCATAGCCGTGCCGCGCACCGTCGGGCGAATGCCTTTCCAGCGGCTACGCCCGGCCTTGCCGAAATTCTGCAAATGATACTCTTCGTTCGAGACAACCCCGACGGAGGCCCAGCAATTTTCATTTATTTTGCGGATTTCAGTGGAAGGCATCTTCAAATTTGTGTAGCCCTCGGCATTTGCCACCACTTGGGCAAAAATTCCCGCGGAGCGGCCAATCTTGGCGCCGCCTTGCGGCTTTATTTCAATATTGTAAACAAAAGTTCCGACCGGAATATTTTTCAGAGGCAAGCGATTGCCCGGGTTAAGTTCTGCTTTTTCGGAAACAATGAAAGAACTTCCCGGCTTGACTGATTTTGGTAAAACCACATATCTTTTCTCTCCATCCTTGTAGATAGCAAGTCCGATGAAAGCGGAGCGGTTCGGATCGTATTCGACGGAAGTTATCCTAGCCGGGATATCGCGCTTGTTATAGAGAAAATCCACGTCGCGGTACAGGCGCTTGTGCCCGCCACCCTTATGCCGCATGGTAATGCGGCCGGCGCTGTTGCGACCCACGCTACGCCGGAAACCGTGAAGAAGCGACTTGGTCGGCTCCGTCTGAGAAAGAACTCCGCGGTAAGTCACATGGGTCATTTGTCGCCTGGATTTACTTGTAGGTTTGTATGATTTCATTTAGATAAATTCTATTTTGTCTCCTTCTTTTAAATACACAAGCGCCTTGCGACCGCCGCCTTTGGTAAAAGGCACGCCGCGGACTTTCGTGTTCTTTTTGGGAACTTTGGCCACATTGACCCGCACCGGTTTTACTTTGTAGATGGCAAAGATCGCTTTTCTAATTTCGTTCTTGCTTGCTTTATCGGCCACATCAAAAGTGTAAACGTTGCCTTCCAGCAGGTTGGACGCTTTTTCGGTAATTCTCGGATTTTTAATTATCTGGTTCATTAATGCGTGTTACGTGTTACGTGCTTTTATCCTCGGCTGGCTAAAAATTTAACACTCTCTTCCGGGTTTTCTATTAAAAGGTATTTGTGGTTTAAAACATCCAATGGATTGAGGTTTTTTAAAAAAGAAATTTCGAGGGTAGAAATATTGCGCAAACTTTTTTCGGCATTTGGATTGCGCTCGTAAAGAGCTGTTAAAATCCTCGGCTTTCTGCTCTTCTTGCCGGCATCAAATTTCAGAACTTTCGCCAAACTCTTTATAACTTCCACGCCGGTTTTTGTTTTGATCGGGGTTATATTAAGAGAATCTACAAAAATTATTTCCTCGTCTTTCATTTTCTTAGAAAGCACGGAGAATAATGCTTGGGCGCGCATTTTTTTGGAAATTTTTCGCTTGTAATTTTTCTCCGCCAAAGGGCCATGGGTTACCCCACCGCCTACCCAGATCGGGCTCCTTGAGGAGCCGTGACGGGCTCGGCCGGTACCTTTTTGTTTCCATGGTTTGCGACCACCGCCGCGGACTTCGCTGCGATCTTTGGTGTCTGCAGTGCCGGCACGTTTATTGCTTCGCATGCTCTCCACTACTTGGTGCACCAAATCCGCGCGCCATTTAACGGCAAAAACTTTTGCCGGTAGATTGATCTCCCCTGACTCCTTCCCTTTTTGATTGTAAATTTTTGCATCCATTTTTTTTGTTGCGTGTTGCGTGTTACGTGCTATGTGTTACCTGCTCACTATTTCCACTAATGTGCCTCGGCGGCCGGTTATCGCCCCTTTGACTAAAAGTAAATTATTTTCCGGGTCCACAAATACTACTTTCAGATTTTTCTGGGTAATGCGGTCTCCGCCCATGCGGCCACCCATGCGCATACCGGCCGGCACGTGAGTTCGCAACCCGCCGCCGATCGAACCCGGCTCGCGTTCCGAATGTTTCTGGCCGTGCGTTCGGGGCCCGCCGTGGAATCCATGGCGCTTGACCACCCCCTGAAAACCCTTACCTTTGGAGATACTCGAGACCTGAAGCTTGTCGCCTGGCGCAAAGACGGAAACATCGATGGTGTCTCCTTTTTTTGCTTCACTTTTATCCCCGGGCTTCAGCCGGAATTCTTTAATCTTTTCTTTCTTTCCCAAGGTGAAGCCCACCTGCACGGAATCGTAGCCATCCTTGGCTTTCTCGAAAATGTGTTTAACTTTCACCGGCCCGGCGGTTACGACCGTCACGGGAACAACTTCCCCCTCGGGGGTAAAATATTCGGTCATTTCTTCTTTTGTTCCTAAAATAAACTTTACCATAATTTCTAAAGCATTTTCACGTCAATATCAACTCCGGAGGGCAGTGAAAGGTTCGTAAGCGCTTCGATGGTTTTCTGATTGGGATTGATGATATCAATTAATCTTTTGTGCACGCGAATTTCAAATTGTTCTCGCGTATTTTTGTAAATGAACGCAGAACGATTGACGGTATATTTTTTGATCTCGGTTGGCAGGGGTACGGGACCGACGATAGTGGCATCGTAGCGGGTAGCTGTATCCATAATCTGTTTCACCGAGGCATCCAGAATTTTGCTCTCGTAAGCACGAACCCGGATGCGCAAAATCACCTTGGTCTCTTCCCCCGCCGGCTTCTTTTTTTTTTTGAAAACAATTTTTGGCTTGGCGGATTTCGCCCCAACCTTCACCGGAGTCCCGACTTTGGTCGGGAGTTTCTTGGTTTTTGTTTCTTTCGTTACCATGTATTACCCGAGAATTTTTGTGACTACTCCCGCACCTACCGTCTTACCACCTTCGCGAACAGCGAATCTTTGCTGTTCCTCGAGCGCCACCGGAGTAACCAATTTAACCGTTATTTTAACTGTGTCTCCCGGCATTACCATCTCTGTGCCCTCGGCAAGTGTTACGTCGCCGGTCACGTCTGTAGTTCGGATGTAGAACTGCGGCTTGTAACCTTTGAAGAATGGGGTGTGGCGTCCGCCTTCCTCTTTTTTCAAAATGTAAATCTCGGCCGTAAAGTTATCATGCGGAGTAGTTGTTCCTGGTTTACAAAGAACTTGTCCGCGAGTGATATCTTCTTTCTTTAGACCGCGAAGCAGGACTCCGGCATTGTCGCCGGCCATACCTTCCTGCAAGTTCTTGTTGAACATTTCGATTCCGGTAACAGTCGTCTTTTGAGTTGGTTTGATACCGACCACTTCCACGTCTTCACCGACTTTCACGATGCCTCTCTCGATTTTACCGGTTACAACTGTGCCGCGACCTTCAATCGAGAAAATATCTTCAACCGGCATAAGGAATGGCTTGGCAGTATCACGAACTGGGATAGGAATGTAAGTATCAAGCGCATTCACGAGCTCGAGAACTTTCTTAGCCCATTCGTCATCAACTGATTTGGATTCCAGGGCTTTCAGGGCAGAGCCACGGATAACCGGGCAGTCCTTATCAAAGCCTTGTTTAGCTAGCAATTCGCGAATTTCCTCTTCAACGAGGTCGATCATGTCTTTGTCATCAACCATGTCGCACTTGTTTAAGAAAACAATTATCTTCGGCACACCAACTTGCTTCGCAAGCAAAACGTGCTCCCTGGTCTGCGGCATGGCGCCGTCAGTCGCCGCCACCACCAGCACCGCGCCGTCCATCTGCGCCGCGCCGGTAATCATGTTCTTAATGTAATCCGCGTGCCCCGGAGCATCAATGTGAGCGTAGTGACGAGTGTCCGTAGCGTACTCGTTGTGAGAAATGTTAATAGTGATTCCTCGGGCCTTTTCTTCCGGAGCGTTGTCAATTTGGTCAACACCTCGAAGGCGAACTGTCTTGCCTGCCATGTTTAACACATGGAGGATTGCCGCGGTTAAAGTAGTTTTACCATGGTCCACGTGACCGATAGTGCCTACGTTAATGTGCGGCTTATCTCTTTTAAATTCTTCTGCCATATAATTTCTCCGCCAGCTGGCGGACTTTAATAATGAGGACCCAGCGTACGAGAACCAGTCACTAAGGCCTAATTACTAACTACGTTAAAAACATTAATAATATCTAGTGTTTTTATGATTTTTTACAAAAAAGCAATAGAAAAACTGCCAAAAGTGCAGTTATTATTATATTAGCAGATTACGAAACGTTGTCAAATAGGGCTTATCTATCTTTAGCTCCTTCGTTTCGAATGATTATGTCGGCCGCAGGACCACTTTTTTCATTTACTATAAATTCTTTTCCTGGCCGGTACACACCAATATAAAAATCAGCATAGGTGTCAATCTCTCCGGGAGCATTCGGGTTGGCTGTTAGTATAATATCTCGAATGTTTTCTCCTTTTCTTTGCTTTATACCTTCATGTATAGTTATCCATACTACTTGTATGCCAGGTCTTTTAGAAGCCCTAAAGACATGTATACTTTCAACATTTCTTAAAGTTAATTCAGATTGTATGGCAGATAAAAGAAAACTTTTACCTACTTCATGCCAGGAACCATTGATAATTACATAAACATCTCTTTTAAGAGATTCCATTAAATTCAAAATTCTTTCAACTGCAATTTTTACTCCTTCTTCAAAGGAATACTCGGGAATTTTAATATCTGGTGATTTTGGTTTTGGGTCTTCTCCCCCTGGTGTTTGTCCTATTGGCATAAATGTATTATAAATTATCTAAATCAATATCAGTGGGCTTTATCTTTGGTAATCCTGTGCCACCCTCGAGATTTTTCCCTCCTGTTGTTACGTAGTCCTCTATAATCCTACAGGCTTTACCGAAAAGAACCATATCTATGGACCCATCTTGTACCTGTATTCTCTGGGTAAGGGCTGTTGTATCTACTGTACCAGTACTTGCTAGCTCTTCAGTAATCAGTGCTTTATAGGTTTCTTTTAACTGACTTTGTGGTGTAAGATTTGGATTAGTCAATCTTTTTCTATATTCCACAGCTTTTGCAACTATAGCTTCCCTGCCTTCGATAAGAACAATTTTAGCCGGAACTTGTTTTATGTTTGTTGGTTCTCTTTCTTGTTTCATAAATTACTTATATTTCCTTATCTCCTCACAAAGTTTTTGGGCTTCGGCTTTTGGATCAGCGGAGAAAATTATGCCACGAGAGGAATTGATGATGAGCCCGAGGCCCGCTGAATTAAGCCCTGCTTTAACTATTGCTTCAACTGATCCGCCCTGAGCACCCACACCCGGCACAAGAAAAGTCATGCCACCAGTTATTTCACGGATCTTTTTCATTTCTTCTGGATACGTGGCACCTACGACAAGCATGCAGTTATTATTTTTATTCCAAATTTTCGAGACCCGCTCTGCAATGACTTCCCAGAGCGACACTTGTCGACCTGCGAGGTCGACAAGTTGATCCTGCAGTTCTCCAGCTCCTGGATTTGATGTTCTACATAAAATAATACTACCTTTATCTTTCCTGTCTAAAAATGGCTGGACCGCTTCCTGCCCCAGATACGGATTTACTGTAACGGCATCGAAGCCGAGCCAATCAAAAAGTGAAATAACGTAACCTTCATTAGTGTTGCCTATGTCCGCACGCTTAGCGTCGCAAATAGTAAAAATTTTCGGGTGATTCTTTTGCAAATACTCCATGGTCATTTTGAGTTCCCGGATGCCTTGGTCGCCGCGAGCTTCATAGAAAGCAATATTTAATTTAAAAGCGGCAGCATACTCATGCGTCTGCTCGATAATCCATTTATTGAATTCAAACTGCGGAGTATGATTCTGCTTGAATTTCTCCGAAATTTTCTCGAAATCTGAATCCAGCCCAACGCATAGTAGCGAATTTATTTCTTTGGCTCTTTTGTTGTATTTATCTATTATCATTATTTTTATACGTATATGTATACGTATTTATTTTTTCAACTCCAAAAACTTCTTCCCATGACCAAGCGTAGTATTTATCGGAACTCCCTTTTTACATAAAGGGCACTCCTCTGCAGTATAAGTTGTAACGGGTAATTCCGAAAGAGAATCGAATGGAATTCCTAAAACTTTTGCATTTATTTTTTCAGGATCTTTGTTCACCATAACACAAACTCCTATAACTTTTCCGCCGGCCTGTTCTACCGACCTAGCTACTTTTATAACTGATCCACCAGTTTGGGTAGAATCTTCTAACACTAATACTTTTTTACCTTTAACATATTCGTCGTATCCTCGTTTAAATATTTGGTCGTTTTCCGAAGTTTTTTCCGTAAATACGCTCAAAACTTCTTTGCCCGTAAATTTAGTTAAATGGTAGGCAGTCCATTGTGAAAAAGGGATACCTGCTACGGCGGGCGAGACCACAACTTCCACTCCTTTATCTTTATACTTTTCGGCAAAGAGTTTACAAATCCCTGACACCGATTCAGTATGCGGAAGTAATGCATCCTTATTAACATAAGTATCAAAATGAAGCCCAGAGGTTCCGACAAAGTGACTATCGGTTATTATCGCACCAACCTTCTTTAATATAGAAATAATATCCATTGTCTTTATCTTAACCTCTCTTTAATCTCTTTCGCAAGGTAGGGGTTCCACATCGCTCCAATCGCCGACATAACAATATCGGCTCCAGCATTTCGGTATTCGAAAAAGTCATCGGCGTTTGTCACTCCTCCGACCCCGATGATAGTGTATCTATAGCCGAACTCCTCCCGAAATTTTTTTAATTTCTTGGTCATCTCGAGCCCAGCCCATTTAATCGGTGAACCACAGGTCCCGCTAGTAACTCTTCCACCAGTTAAAGCGGGCTTGCCCTCATCGTCAATAATTTTAGCGGGCATTGTATTGATTGCCGAAATCGCTTGGACCATGGGCGCTACCGCTTCGACGAATTTCCTCAGGTGCTCGGTGTCTGGAAAATAAGAAATTTTTATAATTATAGGGGTGTCGCCTATTTCATTTCGAACTGCTTCGACGACTATCTTTGAGCGCTCAACATCTAAACACAATAAATTGTTTATACCTTCATTCGGGCAAGCCAGGTTAAGCTCAATAATTTTTACTTCGGTTTCTTTCATCAATTTCGCTATTAATATAAAATCTTTTAGATAAAGTTCGAAGCCACCAACCTTCGGGAGGGTGCCTTGAATTCCACCCACCACAATTTGTCCTTTTTTGGCATATGAGATAGAATCGCGTAAATCTGCTTGCCAAAAACTCGGGTCCATTGATGGTATGCCGAAAGAGTTTGTAGTCGAGAGCGGTTCGGTAAAAGATTTCGCTATTTTCACTCCCTTCGAAGCGAGCTCTAAAGTCATATCTCCTACTACTTCTAGTGGAGCAATGTTAGGCAAAGGGTGACAAGGATGCATGTGAGCTCTGGTGTCCTTGTATTCCACAATATCGAATCCCTTATCTAGAGCAGCTTTCACAAAATTACCATTTATCAATGGCCCGTTTGCAATCCCAAATGGTGAATTTACTTTAAAACCCAGAAAATCGTAGGTTTTTTTAGAGCTATTCTCTATAACAACCCCATCTGCAAAGGCGCCAAATGGCCCCTCCTTAAAGTTCTCCTCATAAGTTTTATTGGGGTCGTAGAATGGTTCGTGAAGCATTCTATTTATACTAACAGAAAACTAAGGAATATTCACTGGGGACTCTTTGAAGCTATGGCGAAACATAAAGTATACAAAAATTGCGCCCACTAAAATGAGAATGTTGACATGATTAAGAAGAATGGAGCCAAAATGATAAAACAAAATGGTCCATAAAGTGTTCCAAATAGTTATTGAGATTAAAGAATAGAGCGCGAATTTTAAAAATGAAAGATGGAGTATTCCCGCCGCGGTAGCGGCAAGTGCGCCGAAGTTAGGATGAACATAGGTGGTAAAAAGTATTTTAAGCCCCTTCTCGCCTATTTTCGTTTGCACTTTTTCCAAAGGCGCTCGCAAGCCAAATTTTAAGAGCACATGATACCAGCCAAATCTGCCTAAGACATAATTAAAAATTGCGGTAAGAAAAAATCCAAAGATGACTAGAAGAAGCATAAAAGGGACATCAAGCCCCGCCTCGCGCGCAATCACCACGCCCAGGGCCACCACAATTGAACCCGGGAAATACCAATTTATCAGTAACAGCCCTTCACCGATGGCGCCCAAGAGAACCACCCAGTAGCCGTATTTTTCATAGTAAACCGTGGTGAATTTTATTATTTCTTCGGGCTTAGGCAGGCCCAGGAGGTTGTAGGTAAATAAAAATATTAGATACGCGGCGACAATTACAAGTAAAACTCCAATGTAACGAAAAAATTTCTTCCACTGCTCTGTCATCAACAAAGTTTAGCATAAAACGAAACGCCGGAGAGCGCGAAGCCCCCCGGACGGTGTGTGATTACTGGCAAGCACGTCTATCGTACTCGTAGCTCGCGCGAGCGGCAGCGAGAATCAACCGGCGGTGATATCCCCGCTCAGATTGATTGCGTCCGCCAAGCCGACCGATCGCGCTTTCGAGGATATCATCGGAGATCTGGCCACTAAGCGCCCAGCCCCGATCATGGATAATCCACCCGCCCTTGCTTTTGACCCACGAAGCTCGTTTGACTCCGAGGGAATCAAAAACGTAATGCCCTTCCGAGGCCGCGTTAAGGGCAGAAGCTAGGGCGTGAGCCGCAGCATCTTCAGCCAGAGAACCAGCCATCTTGCGAAAATCAACTTCAGTCAAGGTACCTCTCCTCGCCCACTTTATATCACACTTTGTGAAAATTACAATAAGGATTACTCTGTAAGTCTAATTTCTTTTCTGTCTTTCCATTCGGGCCAATGAGAAATTATTTTTTCGGCTTGCGCTTTAGTGGATCTCAGAAAAAAACGAATGAGCTTTGTTGCTTCCTCAGGTAAAATCTCTACCGCAGATGGAAAATGCTCCCAAAGTTCTGAGGCCATGGTTTTGTTATGACTTACACCAGCATTATCCTCCCAAGTAAGCATGTGGGCTTCCCAGATTTGCCCGGCGAGACCGGTGAGGTAAATGTCAATAGACGGATGGCCTTCGGTAACCAAATCGACAAAGAATTTTTCCTCGGCTTCCGTTAGGTTCGGTACTTCGCCTGGTCTAAGTTCGGAAAGTTTCTGCGGTAAACCGGGGGCCCTCGTCGCCATGAAATCGATAAATTCCTGGCCGAGCCAGCGCAGATTAAAAAAAATCTCTCTCTTTGGAGCAAGGAGCTTATCCCCTGGACCTCCTGGAACGCCGGGATTCATATGTTATATTATAGCTCTCTTTTCTAAAAAATTCTCGGCATCAATTTCACCTTGCTTGATAGTTTTTTTGATTCTCTCTTTATTGGTATCCAAGCTATTTAGAAGCGGCATCCGGCTCGGTTCCAAAATTTCCCTCAGACCGTAAATTTGGTTGAAATATTTATTGGAAATAACCCCGATAACTTCATCGTAAGCTTTTAATTCCTCTTGCAGAATATTTCTAAATTTTCTGACTGGAGTCATGCGACCGTCTACATATCGCCGACCGCCTATAAAAACTTTCTTAGGGTAAAGAAGAGGCAAGGCACATGCGGCACGCATGAGATCGAAAATATTATTTTGTTTCAAGTCCATCAGTATCGGCTCCTTGGTTTCCCAGTCAGTGATAAAAGTATACAAATTGGCTTTCGAGTTCTCCATCGCTCTAATATTCAAGCGTGTTTTTAAAATATTAATCAAGTAATCTAAATCGAGGATTGGTTTTTTACGAAGTGGATTCAGGAAATTTATTAGTTTTCTGCCGGAGCTGTATTCTACCCACACTTCTTCAAGTTCCTCCATCTGGTTCGTGACAAAGGGCACTTGCTCAAATATTCCCACGGAAGTGGAAAAAATAGTGTCAAAATATTCTTTCCCCAATTCTCTTTCAAAAACTTTAAGCACTCCCACAAAATAAGCCCCGCGCATCGTCCCGCCCTGGATAATTAATGCTCTTTTAGGCATGACGATCAAAGACCCTTTTTAAATTTCCTTGCGCCACATCAGCCATGAATGCTTTGGCTTTAGCCTCAAACGCTAACTTGAGAGCTACGTCTATAAGCACCTGAAGGTGAATATCCTTTTTTCTCTTTTGATATTCTTCTATTAAAGTAAGTCCTTTTTTTGCCTGCTCCTTGCACCATTGTAAAACACCTGGGTGATTTTTATATTTCCGCGACTTTAAAGTATCTATTGTGATATCTAATCTCTCACAATCCTCTGCTGAAATGTTTACCAATCCAGCTTTCAAATCCTCTTTGAGGTCTCGAAGATTATAGTAAATTCGATCGGCTTCACCAAGTGGTTGAATGGCACTAAAATGCTCTGGGGACTCTCCGCACGCTTTCAATGCCCCTCCAATAACTCCTCTAATATCTAATTTATAGAAGTGATCATAGAGTTCTTGCCCGCTAAAAATTTGGTGAGTACCTTTGCGTTTTGCGTCAAAAAGTAAGGATTCTAAAATATCTACAGTCTCTTCGCTGATATCGAAGCCTGCTTCCTTTGCTAATTTAAAACAAAGTTTAAATAATTCGTCTACTTTATCCTTTGGTAACCCTCGTGCTGTTAGATTATCAATTTTTTGTTGTACGTAATCCGCGGAACTTGCATAACCATCCGGTAAAGGAACATCCCCATCCGCCACATCATCAACGAAACGCATAGCGATGTAATAATTTTCCATAAGATGACTTCGTTCAAAAGAACCGGAAAGCCTTCGAAGAATTCTAATGCCGAGAATAAACCATTTGTATTCTGGTTTTCCTCGTTCTAGCATTTGGTTGAAGACGTCTTCGCGAACAGAAGCAAATTCAGCAACTTCTGAATTTAATTGAGAAATACGTTCTTTCTTGGCATGTTCAGCTGCGAGCGTTTCTAGGCTCTTAATTTTCATAACCATATTCTACTAGTAAGTACCAGTAAAAACCACCCTTTCGGGTGGCTTTTTTATTTTCTCGCTGCAATGATGGTTTCCGCCACCCCAGAACCAAAGCCTTCGGCTTGGTACAGGGCAGGCGTTATTCGGCATTACTTACGAGCGGCTATTATTGTTTCAGCGACATTATTGGGAACCGTATCATACCTCAAGAATTCCATAGTGAAGGAGGCGCGGCCTTCGGTCATGGAGCGCAGGCCGGTCATATAGCCGAACATTTCAGAAAGCGGCACGATAGCGCGCATAACTTTATTCATGCCGCGATCTTCCATGCCCTCTATTAGTCCGCGCTTACTCGAGAGGTTGCCAGTAACATCACCCATAAACTTTTCCGGAGTTACTACTTCCACTTTCATCATTGGCTCCAGGATCACCGGGCGCGCTGAACGGCACGCGTCTTGCACGGCCATGGAGGCGGCAATTTTGAAAGCCATTTCGTTCGAGTCCACTTCGTGATAACTGCCGTCCCAGAGGTCCACCGAAACATTGACCATCTTAAAGCCCGCCACGATCCCACGATCCAGCCCTTCCTTGAATCCTTTTTCACAGGCCGGAATATATTCCTGCGGAATCACGCCGCCTCTGATTGAGTTTACAAATTCAAATCCCGGACTGCGCTTGGTATTTTTCGGCAGGTCTTCCAACTCTTCTTTGGTGAGCGCCTCCATCGGCTTGACACGGATCTTCACATGGCCATAGTTACCGCGACCGCCGGACTGCTTGATGTATTTGCCTTCAGCTTCAGAACTAGCAGAGATAGTTTCGCGGTAGGCCACTTGCGGTTTGCCCACATTCGCCTCCACGGTAAATTCCCGCTTCATACGATCCACAATAATTTCAAGATGAAGTTCACCCATGCCGGCAATAATGGTCTCCCCTGTCTCCTGATCGGTAGAGACCTTGAAAGTTGGGTCCTCCTGCGCGAGACGGTTTAAGGCCATACCCATTTTTTCCTGGTCGGCCTTGGTCTTCGGTTCAATACGCAGCGAGATAACCGGTTCCGGGAAAACGATACGATCAAGTGCTACCGGGTGGTTCTCGTCGCAGATAGTATCGGAGGTGATAGTGTCCTTGAGTCCCACCGCCGCGGCGATTTCTCCGGCGAAGACTTCTTTCACTTCTTCACGGTCGTTGGCATGCATTCGAAGTATGCGTCCGATGCGCTCTTTGTTTCTTGTGCGCGGGTTATATACATAACTTCCTGCGGCCAGTGTTCCGGAGTAGACCCGGAAGAAAATTAGCTGGCCCACGAAGGGATCCGTCGCCACCTTGAAAGCCAGTGCGGCAAAGGGTTCGGCGTCCGAGGCGTGCCTTTCTACTTCCTCGTCGGTGTCCGGATTGATGCCTTTGATGGCCGGAATATCGGTCGGCGCTGGCAGATAATCCACCACGGCATCAAGCACGAGCTGGACGCCTTTATTCTTGAGTGCGCTTCCCGCAAAAACCGGGAAAATTTTATTAGCAATTACGGCTTTGCGGAGAGTTGCTTTCAGGGTATCGAATTTGGGCACGAGGCCGTCTAAATATTCAGTCATCAAGGTGTCATCTGTTTCTACAATTTTTTCAATTAATTCATTGTGATATTTAAGCGCGTCGGCTTCCAGCTCCTTTGGAATTTCTTTTTCAATAACCTTATTGCCCATTTCACCTTCAAAATAGTAGGCCTTCATACGCAGAACATCTACCACGCCTTCATGTTTCTCTTCCAGGCCGATGGGTATTTGCATGCGTACCGCATTTTTATTCAAACGGTCTAAAATTGTGGCAAAAGAACGTTCAAAAGATGCACCGGTGCGGTCAAGCTTGTTGATGAAACATACCCGTGGAACTTTCGCTTCGTCTGCATAGCGCCAGTTTGTTTCGGATTGTGGCTCCACGCCAGCCACGCCGTCGAAAACAACCACTGCGCCGTCTAGCACTCGGAGTGATCTTTTAACTTCCACGGTAAAGTCAATGTGACCCGGAGTGTCAATAATATTGAAACGATGTTTTTTAGTTTTATCGCCTGCGGCATACGTTGGCGTCCAGAAACATGTTACCGCCGCGGAAGTAATAGTAATTCCACGCTCGCGCTCCTGTTCCATCCAATCGGTCACCGTATCGCCCTCATGCACCTCCCCTATTTTGTGCGAAACGCCGGTATAAAAAAGCACACGCTCGGTCGTAGTCGTTTTGCCCGCGTCAATGTGGGCGATAATTCCAAAATTTCTAACTTTTTCTAAGGGGTAATCTCTTGACATGGTAATAAAAAAGCGCCTGATGCGCTTGAAACACTATATAATATAACCCATCTTTTTGCAAACCAAAAGCCACATTTTGGTGGCCTTCGAAATCAAATTATTATTCTGTTTTTAGTTCTTCGGGCGGTTTAAAATAATCGCTTATTTCTTGATTCAATTTTCTTTCTGCAGATGACATCATTTGCCAGACAGCAAGAGGAATATTTCCACTATATTTAAGCATTAACTCCATAAGCAATTTAGCAGCATCTGCTGTTCCTTCTAAACTAAACGGTTTCCCCTTCGCATCTTTTCTGTTAACTGGTAATTGACCACTTCCAGGTGTAGTTTCCATATATTTAAACTGAATTATCTATTAATATCTAAAGTGTACCCCCTGACACGTGCTGTCAAGGAAGAAAAGCAACTTATCCCAGCCCAAATTTTGCAAGATAAAAAATGAAAATCTGCTTCGCGCATAAGGTATGGCCTATTCGGCCCCGCAGATTTTATTTTCAAACGTAGGGTAAGTGGTTATTTAAAATATAGGGAGCAAACGACGGCAAAATTTGAGCGGGATGATGAAAACATAGTCGCTACGCTCCTTGTTTTCTATCACCATGCGAAATGCGCAAAGGCCTTGTTGGCTTCGGCCATTTTGTGAGTGTCTTCTTTCTTCTTTACGGCCACGCCTTCGTTTTTTGAGGCAGCGATGAGTTCATCGGCGAGTTTCAAATGCATGGGTTTGCCTTTACCGCCGCGGGCGGCATCGCGAATCCAGCGCACCGCGAGCGCGAAGCGCCGCTCCGGCCGGACTTCGCGAGGCACCTGATAGTTGGCACCACCAATCCGCTTGGAGCGGACTTCCGTCATCGGACCGGCGTTCCGAATAGCCGCATCGAAAATTTCCAAGGGGTTAGGATTACCAGTTTTTTCCTTGATTGTATCAAAGGCGCTGTAAACCACCTTGCGGGCAGTTTCTTTTTTCCCGGACCATATAATGCAATTGATAAACTTCTCCAATTTTTGAGAATTGTAGATAAAATCCGGACTAACTTCTTTTCTTGCTTTTATTTTGCGTCTCATTTTTTGTTATGTGTTACGTGTTATGTGAATTATTTGGCTTTAGCTTCCTTTGGTCTCTTGTTTCCGTATAAAGATCGGCCCTGGCGTCTCTTCTCTACCCCTTGAGTATCAAGCACTCCGCGCACGATATGATATCGGACTCCGATTAAGTCCTTCACGCGACCGCCGCGAAGCAGGACCACCGAGTGCTCTTGCAGATTGTGGCCCTCGCCAGGAATATAAGCGGTAACTTCCATACCGTTGGTAAGGCGCACGCGAGCGATTTTACGAAGAGCGGAGTTCGGCTTCTTCGGGGTAGTAGTGGAAACCTTGGTGCAGACACCGCGCTTGAAGGGCGAGAAGAAAGAGACCGGCCGGTTTTTGAGCACGTTGAATCCGCGCGTCAAAGCCACCGTTTTATCTTTCGGCTGGGGCTTGGTTCTATTTTTTCTGATTAGTTGATTGATTGTCGGCATGATTAATTTTTAAGGAATGAAATGACTAAAAAAATATCACCATGTGAAATAACAATCCTAAGGATTGTTCCTTGCTTTGCAAGGATTTCACGGGGTAAAGAAAACCATAGTCACTAGTTCCTTGGTTTTCTAATATACTATTTTGTTACCTAAATTGCAAGACCGGTAATTAGCTTGAAAAGATAAGCCATTGTTGGAAAAAGGTAGTTGGAAAAATAGACGATGAAAAGAATGAGTAGGATAAAAGAAAACTGTTCCAGAACTATCACGACTTCATAGAAGGATCTTGGCAGAAAAGAAAAGAGGATTTTGGAACCGTCCAGGGGTGGAATGGGTATAAGGTTGAAGATCGCCAATACTAAATTTGTTATAACAATCATGAAGGTTATTGAATAAAATGCATCAGGCAAAGAGAAACTTGAGGAGAAGCGAATTACCAGACCAAAAAAGATTGCAATGAAAAAATTAGCGAGCACGCCGGCCGCGGCAACGGCTATGGTTCCCCACTTGCGATTGCTTAGATTATCCGGATTGTAGGGCACCGGCTTCGCCCAGCCGAAGAGGAAGGGAGAGTGGGTAAGAACCAAAAGTGCCGGTAACAAAATAGAGCCGAACATGTCTAAATGTTTGAGCGGGTTTAAAGTAAGTCGTCCGGCGAAACGAGCGGTTTTATCACCAAAACGCTCGGCCATGAAGCCGTGCGAGACCTCGTGAATAACTACGGACATTATCAATATAGTTATATAAAAAATTACATCAATTCCTTGCATATTCAATATTTTAATGATAGCATAGAAAAACTATGGCGAAAATATGCGACATAACAAAGATGGGTTCACTTGTCGGAGGCGGATACTCCAACCGCACTCGTGCGACCCAGTTCAACCCCACCGGAGCAAAACGCAAATACCCGAATCTTCAAAAGAAGAAGGTTTTTATCCCGGAATTAAATAAGTCAATAAACATAGAGGTTTCCGCCCGCGGCCTGCGCACTATGAAAAAGCGCGGCGCCTACATCACCCTGCTCAAAGCAGGACTCATTGAGGCAAAATAAATAAAAAAAAATCCTCGCGGAAGGGTCCAGCTTGCTGGAGGAAGCGGGATTTTTTTATTTCTTTATGGGACTACGCCGGGATAAAAGTTAGGGCTGTCCCCTTTTTGCCAGAGCGACCGGTGCGGCCGATGCGGTGCACATAGGTATCGTAGGTTTGCGGCACATCGTAGTTGATGACGTGGGTTACGTCCGGAATATCGAGCCCGCGAGCGGCGACGTCGGTAGCAATTAAGATATTTATTTTGTCGTGTTTGAATGAATCAAGTATACGAATTCTTTCTCTACTTCTTTTATCTCCATGGATCCCGCTAACCTTAAACCCTGCTTGCGCAAGCTCTTTAGTTAAGGAATCCACGCTGTGCTTCATCTCGCGGAAAATTAATACTTTATCGGATCCATCTTTTAATAGAACTTCATTAAGTTTCACCAGTTTTTCTTCTTTGCTTCGCACGCGAATTATATCTTGATCAATATTGTTTAGTGTCTCACCGGAAATTACAGAAATGAAAATCGGGTCTTTTAAATATTGAGTAGTTAGCTTTTTGATGTCGGGCGAGAGCGTTGCGGAAAAACAAAGTGTCTGTCTTTCCTTTGGAGTTTTGCCTATGATATATATCATGTCATCCCGGAAACCCATATCGAGCATGCGATCGGCTTCATCCAGCACAACAGAGTAGCAAGTCGAAAGGTCTAAAATTTTTTTATCCATCAGATCGCGCAAGCGCCCCGGCGTGCCGATAATGAACGAGACACCTAAATTAATTTCCCTAATTTGTTTATTAATCGGAAGTCCGCCCACGCAGGCGACCGAAAACATGCCGAAGCCGAAAGCAAGTTTTTTAAAATCGGACTCTATCTGTAGTGCGAGCTCGCGGGTCGGCGCCATGATTAAAACTTTTTCTCTTTTATTCTGCCCCTTGGTCTTGGCAATTTTTTCTATGAGTGGTAAAAGAAATGCCGCCGTCTTGCCTGTCCCGGTGTTGGCCATGCCGAAAACATCTTTGCCCTTTAGTACCGTTGGAATAGCTTGATCTTGAATCGGCCGCGGGTGTAAATACCCCGCGCTGGTTATATTTTTATACAGTTGTGGGTTAAAAGGAAAATCAGCAAAAGTGTGTCTGGAAACATACGGTGCCTCTATAATATGTGTTCCCTTTTTAATAAAACGTGAAAAATCTATCCGCTCGCCTCTGCGTATCGGTTTTCGGAAGTTCCTATTTCTTTTTCCTACGAATCCTGGTGCAAAACGAGAATGAGAAGAATGAGAACTTTTATTAGATTTTCTGTAAACGTAAGTGATGCTTTGAATATAGCATTTAATGCATCATTTGTCAATGATTCTTATTGGAAGAGAAAAGCTATAATGAAAATATGAGGATTTATCTCGACGCGCTTAAAAAAATAATGACGGAAGGAAACGACCGAGAGGGCCGATATGGCCCGACCCGAGCTATGTTTGCGGTTCCGTTGCGTTTTAAAATGAAAGATGGCTTCCCGGCGATGACGACCAAAAAACTTGCCTTCAGAAGCGTTGCTGCAGAATTGCTATGGTTTATTTCTGGCAGCGGAGACAATCGAGAACTAAATAGATTGGGTTGTCATATTTGGGATGCAAACAGTAGCGCCGATTACTGGAAGCCGAAAGCAAAATTCGAGGGGGATCTAGGAAGAATTTACGGGGTTCAGTGGCGCCATTGGCGGAAGCCGGATGGGAGCGAAACAGATCAGTTAAAAGAAATTATTGAACGGATAAAGTCCAATCCTTATGACCGGCGTCTGATAGTAAGCGCCTGGAACCCGGGAGAATTGAACCAGATGGCTCTACCTCCTTGTCACATGATTTTCCAGTTTTTTGTCTCAGGCGGAAAACTTTCTATGCATATGTATCAAAGAAGCGCCGATATGTTCCTAGGGGTACCCTTCAATATCGCCTCTTACGCATTGCTACTACATATCGTCGCGAGATTGACCAATTTGGAGCCCGATGAACTTGTGATGACTCTGGGGGATGCCCATGTGGTGCACAACCATTTTGATGCGGTTAAAGAACAGCTGACCAGAGAGCCGTTGCCCCTCTGCAAGCTCTGGTTGAGCCCGGACATAAAAAGTTTGGAAGACCTGAATACGGCCCAATTTAATGAACCCGACGATATATTTAAAATTATTAAATTGGTGGATTATCAATCTCACCCGGCGATTAAAGCGCCCATGGGGATATGATTTCTCTTATCGCCGCCATCGGAAAAAACAACGAGATCGGAAAGAAAAATTCCCTCCTTTGGAATTTGCCTGCAGATATGAAGCATTTTCGCGATACTACCCGCGGCCATACAGTAATTATGGGAGACAAAACTTTTGAATCCATCGGCAAACCCTTGCCGAATCGTAGGAACATTGTGGCAACTTTAGATAAAAACTACAAGGTACTCGGGGTAGAAATTTCCAACAATTTACAGAAAACGGTAGCAAAATTTAAAAAAAGTTCGGAAGAAGTTTTTGTAATCGGCGGCGCTCAAATTTATGCTCTAACTATTGCCGGCGCGGATCGACTCTACATTACGCACGTAGAGGCAAGTTTCCCGGAAGCGGATGCTTTTTTCCCTGAAATAAGTTCAGATATTTGGGAAGAGATTGAGCATAAAAAACATATAAAAGATTCTGAGAACCCATACAATTACACATTTTCGGTTTATGAAAAATTGACAAAATAGCTGATTGTGCGAAACTGGCGATATGATTCTATCGGATAAAAAAATTCTGGAGGAAATGAAGAAAGGCAATATTGTGATCAGGCCCTTCAACCTTCAAAATATGGGTGGCAATTCTTACGATGTGCATTTGAGTAAATATTTTGCTCAATACGTTGATAAAACTTTGGACGCAAAAAAACACAATAAGGTAAAACATTTTGAAATCCAAGAAAAGGGTTTCGTGCTCAAGCCAGGTCAGCTCTATCTAGGCACCACGACGGAATACACAGAGACACATAAATTTGTTCCTTTCCTGGAAGGCAAGTCCTCTACCGGCCGGCTCGGAATCGATATCCATGCAACGGCGGGTAAGGGTGATGTCGGATTTTGCGGATACTGGACGATGGAAATATCTACCTCCAAGCCGGTTCGTGTTTATCCCGAAATGCCAATCGCTCAGCTTATATATTATGTCGTAGAAGGAAAAGTGGAACGCCCGTATAACAAAAAAGCAAGTGCTAAATACGGCAATAAAGAAAAATGGCCAAAGGAATCAATGATGTGGAAGAATTTTAAGTAGCTGCTAATCTTTCTTCCCGAGAGCTTTGAGAATTTTTAAATACATCGCCTCGACTATCTTCCGCTGTCTGGCTCCAGTGGTCACATAGTGATCTAGTCCAGGCGCTGCATTTATTTCAATAATATAATACTTGCATCTCTTCGGGTCCTTCGTTATATCCCCTTCCATCACCATAATATCTACTCCGGAAATGCGAAGTCCCATTTCGCGAGTAAGATCGATGGCGATTTTCTTGAACCCAGGATGGATTGTTCTCGTAACATCAACACTATCCCCTCCGGTGGAAAGGTTGGCATTATCCAGTAGATAAATTTTTTCTCCCTTGGCCAAAATGCTGCCGAGAATATAGCCCTCTCGGCGCAATTTCAATTTTATTCTTGAATCTATAAAATTTATTTTTGTGTCGCGTCCTTTCTTTATAAAATCTCCCTGTTTTTGCCTAAGCAGAGCGAGAATAGAGCGTCGCCCGTCACCGGTGACAGAGAGAGCGATGCGTTCATAGGCAGAAATGATTTCTCCATCCAGCACCACAATTCGATAGTCGCGCCCGGGTAAATATTTTTCAATGAGAGCTACTTTATCCACTTTGAATATCTCAAGGAATGCTCGCCGCAACTCCCTAGCATCATAAACGAGGGAGACCTCGGCTCCCTGGCTTTGACTGTTCGGTTTGGCAATCACGGGGTAATTCAATCTTTTTGCGTATTGCAGTCCAGCGGGAATTTTGCGGTTGCTTTTTATGGTGTTCGCCCAGCTATCCTTAAAAAAGGTCCGCCCGGGAGCGACGGGGTAACCCTTTTTCTTCATAAAAAATTTTGCATAGTCCTTGTCTTTAGCAATATCGGAAGAAGCAATGTGATTGAGATCTAGCGAATACATTCGGAGCGATCGGACCACGCCATTTTTGTAAATTACCTGCGCAGCAATACCCCACTCGGGCTCGATTACTACCTTAGCGCCCACTTTGGGAGCAAGTTTTTTAATTAAGTTTGTCAAATAAGGGTGCATATACATCATTCTTGGGATTTATTGTTAATTCTCCTCGCTTCGTACCTCTGACAAAGTCAGCCGGGGCGTCTGTAATCACCGCAAGGGGCTGTCGTTCTCTCCCCTCACCCATACAAATAGCCGCTGCGGTCGCGAAACTATCCGCCACGTTAACTTTTGAATAAACGAATTTGCGACCGAAAATATCGGGTTGCCCGATATAACTCTTTACTCCTTGGAAGCCCGCATAGCCGAGGGCCATGCCAATAACGCCGTTTCGGAGCGGGAGTAAGCCCGAGTCCGAAATAATAACTCCGAGATTTTTTATTTTTAATTTACGACAGAGAGTTTTATGCAGTTTTTGAGCTGTGCGAAAGCTGTCCTTGGGTAAAAGGATTAATTTTTTATCAGCATTGGACTCATCAATGCCCGCGTCCGCCATAATGGTGTTATCTTTGATGGTAAGCCAAACATGTTTGCTCTTCCATGTAAAATCGCTTTCCTGTTTAATTAAATCTTCTTTTTTTCTTACGTCCAAAGAAGTTCGCCCCTCCGATAGAGCGACAATTTTGGAAGCTACAACCAAAATAGAACTTTCTGGGATCTTTTTTATATATTTAAAAATAAAAGAATTTAAATCTTCATTTTCTCGAAATATCCTGGTTTTTATCGCTCTAATTTCCATATTTATATTTTAACAAGAGAGTGCCGGATTTGTTGAGTTTTTTCACCAATACCAGAGAAAATTTATATTTTTTGAACTTGCCTCCTTGAAACATCGGAACACCGGCGGTAAAAACATATGGCTCGACAGTTACGTAAAACTCATCGAGCATGTTATGGCGCAGACAATAGTCATAAATTTGCGACCCGCCCAATATGGCTACGGTCTTATAATGTTTCTTGCGCAGGAAATTTTTCAAATTTGATGTCCTGGGGTTGAAAAAAACTGTTCGCGCTTCTGTTTTCGGCCGGTGGACTTTGGAAGTAATAACAATGGCATTCCGACGCCTTAAGCGACTTTCCGCTACTTTAAAGGTAGCATGGCCGACGATTACCGCATCGATTTTTTTAAGTGATTGTTGGAAAAAATTCCAGTCCTCTTTACTTGTCCAATCTGTACCCGAGTGATTATTTTGTGCTATTCGCCCGTCAATGCTAGTGGCAACATAAGCGACATAAAGAATTTTTTTATATGGATTTCTAACGGGATTCATTGCGAAGCACGCCAAAAAGATATTTTGACTCTATCATAAAACCAAGATTTAAGATACGCTTTTTTGCCAAAAGGGCCAGAAGATTGTTAACTAGAACGAAAGATACACAGATTCCTAGAGCGAACAAGCTACGCTCTAAAGCCACCACGGGTATAAGCGATATCCAGATCGGCGCCGGTAAAGCGAAAACCCACATCCATAAAGCTCCTCCGACCGCATGTGCGGTAAAAGTGGCACCAAGCGCTCGCGCCAAGAGGAACCTGTCGCGCAGATAGTAAGCAATTATCGGAATAATCCAGAAAAGAGTAAAATACCAAACCTCCCGACCAATCGGATGCGCCACAAAAGCTATAATGGCGATTATTGGAATAACTAGATTAAATTTTCCTTTGCGGGTAAAATATAAAACCGCAAAAAGCATCGGCAAAAATCGGATAATCGTTCCAGCATCCTCTACTACCGCCCCGTGCACCACAAAATTCACAAACTGCATCAAAAATACCGCCACTACGCCAGGTAGTGTGCCAATAAAAGCGCCGGCCACCGGTGCGAAAGCGTCGTAAACCATAAACTTCGCTTTTGACCCCTCTAGTTGAGTAATCGGAATCTGCAACGCGATAAAACCCAAAACTGTAAAAATAATTATAAAAAGAACTTTTTTCTTGGTAAAATATTGTTTAATGTTTGACATATGAATATCTTAACACAAATTTCGCTCCTATCCTTTGACATCTATCCCCATCGACCGGGCGGAGCCGGCAATAATAGCAATTGCCCCGTCGTCGTTTTTAGAATTTAAATCCTGCATTTTCTTTTTGGCAATCTCCAGTGCCTGGGCCTTGGTGATCTTGCCGGCTTTGGCGGAATTCGGAGTGCCGGAACCCTTCTCTACCCCGGCCGCTTTCAAAATAAGACCGGTAACCGGCGGTGTCTTAATGACAAAATCATAACTACGGTCCTCGTAGACGGTAATAGATACCCCTACTCTATCTCCGGCCATTTTCTCTGTTGCCTTATTGAATTTGGTTACGAAGTCGCCGATATTTATTCCGGCTTGGCCAAGCGCTGGACCAAGAGGCGGCGCCGGGGTTGCCTTAGCTGCCTGAATTTGTAATTTTATTTTTTTGGTAACTTTTTTTGCCATGTGAATCTATAGATTATATTAAATTTTCTTAACTTGCAAGAAATCCAACTCCACCGGGGTTTCTCGGCCGAACATAGAAACCAAAACTTTTACTTTTCCCCGTTCTTGATCAACAGAATTTACCTTGCCTTCCAGCTCCTTAAACGGACCATCGGTAATGAGCACGCTCTCTCCTGTGCTCAAATCAATATTGTGCTTGGTAGTACTTGTATCCATTTTCTTGAAAAGATATTCGACTTCTTCTTTTTTAAGTGGAACTGGATTCACGCCCGCACCTACGAAACCGGTCACTCGGGGAGTATTGCGCACCACATACCAGGAATCATCCGTGACAATCATATCTACCAAAACGTAGCCGGGGTAAATTTTCTCTTCCACCTCCACGCGCTTGCCCCCTTTTATTTTTATTTTCTTCTCGACTGGAATGATGACATTGAAAATTTTGTCATTCATGCCTAATGAGTCGATACGCTGTTTGAGATTTCGCAGTACCACATTTTCATACCCGGCGTAGGTGTGAATGGCATACCAACTTCTAGTTCCTTGTGTTTCCTGTTTAGACATCTTTCTGGCTTTATGAACTTTATAACTTTTAACTACCCAGTATTTTCCCTAACCCGGTTGAAAATATAAAATCAAAAATACCCAAAAAGTAAGCAATAAGTGCGGAGAGCGCAACAACGATCAAGGTATAGTAAACCGTCTGACTTCGAGAAGGCCAAATTACGTGTTTGAGCTCGGTCTTTGTATCTTTTAAATATTGGGTAATTTTTGACATAGATATATTCCTTGTTTATAAAAAAGCCCCTCACAGGGCTCTTTTAATGATACTCCTTTTGAGCGGAATAGTCAATCGGAAATTTATCTTATTTCGTAGGTTATAGTTACGTCGGAAGTTATAGTATTTTCTCCCGCAGGGATTTCGGATGGCACCGACGCGGAACTTACACTGTCCGCCTCCATCATAGCTTTGCCGTAAAATATTGGTCCCGGATAACCGGACTCACTAAAGTTAGCGACTCGGCCTAATCTCACTCCTAAATCTTTAGCCAGCACTTCTGCTTTGGCCTTCGCGTCAGCAATGGCCTCTTTTCTTGCCTTGGCCTGGAGAGCATCCGGGTCATCAATCGTGAAATTCGGCCCGGACATGTTCGTCACCCCGATCTTGTTTAGGCCGTCAACTATTTTTGATACATCGTCAACCTTTCGAATTTTTACACTGATATTTTGGGACACGGTGTAGCCGATAATCTTTGACTCGCTACGACAGGGCGGCATTATGCTATTCGGACTATAATACAGGGGGCAGGGCTCTGGATTTGAATACTTGGGGTAGGAATTATATCCTTCGGTTTTAATATCGCGCTCGGTTATCCCGGATGATTTTAGAAAATCAAGAATGCTTTTTGTCTTAGTATTCACTTCATCACTTGAAGCGCTCTGCGTTGCCTTGCTTGACTCTATCGTAAAGTAAACACTCGCAATATCCGGAACGGCTTCCACTTCCCCGTGGCCGGAGAGCGTGATGGTATTGGCCTCGCTTGAACCCATCATGCCATAGGCGCGGAATTCAGCCAATAATTTAACGGCAAAAAACAAAGAAAGGATAACGATAA
>Ga0156116_131_pt1 | contig 13594 bp, 17 predicted proteins | sample RifCSPlowO2_02_FD_107769 | JGI IMG/M metagenome (GOLD analysis project Ga0156116, IMG submission 107769) | Candidatus Nomurabacteria bacterium RIFCSPLOWO2_02_FULL_44_12
CTTAAGAACACGCAAAGGCAAACATCGTGGAGGTGGACCAGTTAATAAAAGCACTATGTATGGTATTTTTACCAATATCTTTTACACAGGACTTTATCTTTACAGAGGCAACACAGAAAATGGCACACACGAGCCAATGATAACGACTGACGAGTTTGATAAGATGCAAATGATACTTGGAAAATACGGCAAGCCGAGAGCTAGAAGCCATATCTTCACTTACACAGGCACAATGATATGCGGAGAATGTAGTAGCGGAATTACTGCTTGCACAAAAACTAAATTAGTAAAAACTAAAAACGAGCTGAAAGATTACACATTCTACTATTGCTCTCATCGCAAAAAAGGAACCGAAAATTGCACCCAAAAAGCATACATCCCTTTGAAAGATGTAGAGGATATGATAAGAGAAGAAATAAGTAAATACACGATTTCAGATAAATTCAGAAATTGGGCTTTGAAAATTTTGGAAGAAGAGCACGCTGATGAGACAAAAGAGCGTGAAGCCATTTATAAAGCCCAACTAAGCTCTCTTGAGGTCTCACAGAGAGAACTTGATAGCTTAATCACAATGCGAGTGCGTGAACTTATAGATGATGAGCAATACACCACGAGGAAAAAGGAATTAACTGAAAAGATTGCCATAATGAAACAGAAAGTATCTGAAACACAAAGCAGGGCTTTGGGGTGGCTCCAATACACCGAGCAAGTGTTTGACTTCGCACATATGGCAAAAGCCAAGTTTGATGACCCAGAAACGAGCATAGACGACAAAAAAGGCATCTTTACCGCACTCGGTTGGAACTACATCATAAAGGACAAAAAACTCTATATTTCTCAATGTAAATGGCTAGAATCAATAGCAAAAAAGAGAAATGCCGTAGAAAGCGAAATAAGTCGGTTGGAACTGAAAAATAATCAAAGCCCACAACGGCAAAACACCCCAATCGGGGTGCTCTGTCCAGTTCTGCGCGACCGACCGGACTTGAACCGGCAACCTCGTCCGTGCACTTATCCAAAACTTTCGTGATGGCGTGGACTATATCTTCACCATAAGTTTTCACTTTTAGGTGCTTTGGTATCTAGTCTCTACGGCGCCCCCTCTCAGTTTAATTAAACTGGGGAGAGGTTCCCTCGGTATTCGCATGCTCCAACGTAATGTCAGAGTTTAGCCTTCACCGATATCCCAAAGAGTTTCAACCCCGCTTTCGCGGGGAAGCTGCATTGCTACAGGGACGCGCTCTAACCAGTTGAGCTACGGTCGCATTTTAATGTACTTCGTAAACACGTATTTTTTCCTATGTAGGAAAAGTTTAGACGTGCCTAGTTCATTATACATAAAATCGTGTAATTTCAAAGTTTAATTTTGTGCCGGCGGGAAGAGTCGAACTTCCGATCAAGGCTTATGAGTCCTTTGTTATACCGTTTAACTACGCCGGCAATGTACGAAATATAACAGAAAACTCACAAAAATAAAAGCATTAAATCCTTGATATATGATCTATTGCCCCAATAATTTTATTTCTTAAACTAGTACCCTTTCTTACTTTCACTCTCAAAATACCTTTGTATTTTTCTTTATTTTTTAGTGAGGCCTTTTTTATATTGGTTTTAATAAATGTGGTTTTTGAAAATTGTTCTTTTTTGATACCTAAAAAATTAACCCAGAAAGATTTTATTTTCTCTTCTTCTCGCCTAAAGAACTCGTTCAGTGTGAGACGAAATATAAGAGAATCTCTCTTAACGCTCCAAAGTTCTAGCCATTTGAAATAAAAACGAATCATGTATGGATTACTATTAGTAAATCCTAGTTCACTATTTTCATACTTATACCCTTCCCCCCAATACAACCCTAAGCCAATCATTAAAATATCTCTATCAGACAAATGCCCTAAAACTGCAGCACCTTCTTGTTTTTGCAAAAAATGTCTTTTAATTCTTTCTTTTCTTTTGAATTCTGAATAACGCAAAAGTCCTTGGATAGATTTTATTTTACCTTTCGTTCTAATTTTTATAATTGTGGACTCTGTCAAAATTATATTTTTGAACCAAAAACTAAGGGTTGATTTGGCCACGCCAAGTTTATTCGAAATATCACCAAAACTCATACCTCTCTTTCGCATTTTTATAGCTGTTTCTTTAACTTGTGGATAGTACATAAGGTATATTATATACTATAACAATAACAAAATCCACTTGCACGAACAAGGTAGATAGGATATACTCTTCCTGCGGGATAGAGAAGAGGCATCTCGCAAGGCTCGACAAAATGGGCCCCTTGATAAGAAATTATCAAGTGCGTACTCGCCAAATTCGGAGAACTCCTCTCTTTTAAAAGAAGGACAATTCCGAGCTAAATTCTCCGATAAAAGTGGAGATAAACGTGTAGAGACTAGATGGCGAGCTCCTTAATCTTTAGTTTATTTTTAGAAAGGAGATGGTATAGTCCAGACCACAAATCCGCCTCCGTCAATTGGCGGATGGCGGAGTAACGAAAGCTATAGTGGTATGCATAACCTTGAGACGCCCGTTCGATTCGGGCTCCCGCAACAATGTCCGCCTCTCCTTTATAAGGAGAGAAATTGAGGTGAGGTCTAAATATATCCGTATTGCCGGAAAATGCTCTCATACAGAGCTACTACCCTTTTGGCTTCGTGTTGGGAAAGCGAAAACTCCGAGCCTTCATGGGCAATTCGATTTCGGATGGCGTGCACCTCCCAGGCGGCCGGTAAGCTGTGAAACTTCTCCGGATCAGCAGTTTTTAATTTGTCACTGAAAGTTTCTCCCTTAAAACCAAGCTGGTCGAGCAATGCTTCGAGCATCGCATCCGCCTCGATGACAGCGAGTTTCCAATCCGCGCCATTTGCTGAAAATAGATAATCTAAAACTTTTCGCCAGCGCTCGTTCTCGGAGACCATTCGCTCCGCTTGTTCCTTTTTTTCCCTTTCCGCCTGACGATGTGCATATTCCCGGATTTCTTGTTCTAGATGATGGTGCTCCTTTCGACGTATTTCAAAAAGCCGCACGGCGCAATAGAAAATTATCGTCAGAAAAAAAAGTGTTAGAAGAATAAGAAGGTTGTTGAGGTTGGTTAATGTCTCTTTGTGGGAAATAAAAGTGAAGAACTTCAGGAGTTGATCGAACAAATAATCCGCATTTAAATACTTGGTGCCGAGAATCGACTCCGGAGGCGGATTATTGAGATCGGGAAGATTTAATGGATACATAGGGCTCTCTTAGTCGGTAATGAGGAGATTATACCATGGACTATTAGTTTTGCGCTTCGAACTTCTTCCCCACCGCAAAGAGCAGGTCTTCCCGTCCGTGGGAAGCAATGAATTGAATACCAAGTGGTAGATGCTTTCCCTCTTCTTCTACAAAACCAGAAGGAATAGAAATTGCTGGCAGGCCAGTCATATTGGCAGGACCGGTAAAAATATCTTCCAAATACATTTTTACTGGATCATTTACTTTTTCTCCAATTTTAAATGCGGGGCCGGTGGTAGTAGGAGTTAAAATTAAATCAACTTTTTTAAAAGCTTTATTGTAATCATCAACTATCAATCGTCTAACTGCATTGGCTTTGTTATAGTACGCATCCTGGTAACCATGAGAAAGTACATAAGTGCCGAGCAAAATACGGCGACGAACTTCTCTGCCAAAACCTTCTCCCCTACTTTTTGTATAAACTTCTACTAAATTTCTGCTCTCTGGACTGAAACCATAACGCATACCGTCAAAACGAGCCAAATTGGCTGAAATTTCTGCTGGAGTAACGATATAATAAGCTGGGACAGTATATTTAACATTGGGAAGTTCAATATCTTTTACTGTATAACCAAGCGCTTTTATTTTTTTTATCACCTCCTTAAAGTTGGCTAGCACTCTGTCGTCACCCTCTTTTGTGAAATCCCTTGGTATCCCGATAACTGGCTTTTGTATAATATTTTTTTTATAAAAATCAGATGAAATAGAAGTGCTATCCATGTTATCCTTTCCTTTTATAAAATCAAAAACGGTCTGAACATCTGAAATATTTTTCCCGATAGCGCCGATGACATCAAGTGAGGAACCCATGGCCGTGAGCCCGTGTCTAGATACGGAACCATATGTTGGTTTTAATCCCACAACGCCACAAAAACTTGCTGGTTGGCGACAGGAGCCTCCGGTGTCTGTCCCCAGAGCAACCAGGGCCATATTAGAAGCAACCGCAGTAGTAGAACCCCCAGAAGAACCACCGGGTACACGTGTAGTGTCGTACGGGTTTTTGGTTACACCATAAGCTGAATTTTCAGTAGAAACACCCATGGCAAATTCGTCCATATTCGTTCTCCCAATTATAACTACGCCGGCATCTTTTAATTTTTTAATGGCCGTTGCGTTGTATGTTGCTACGTATTTTTCTAAAATTTTAGACCCAGAAGAAGCAATGTGTCCCTCAAATAAAAGGTTGTCCTTGATGGCCAGCGGAATACCGGTCATTAAAGTGGCGTTACCTTTTTTGAATTTTTTCTGCGCTTCGTCCGCTTGTACCAGCACGTCACTGTATATTTCAAGATAAGCGTGTATCTCAGGATTTTTTTCTTTAATTACTTTTAAGTATGCTTCAGCTAATTCACGACAGGTGAATTCGCCTTTTTTAAAACTCGCGTGCGCCTTTTCTATTGTAAGATTTCCAAGGTCAATCATGTAATTTTACAAAATCTTTTTGACTTTTAAAAATCCATCTTGGGAATCCGGGAATTGTTTCAAAATAAGCTCTCTGGAAAATTCACGAGGCGCGAGTACGTCCTCCCGCCAAACATTATGTAGCTCATCTTCTCTCTTTGTCTCTCCTACCTTTACCTCTTCAATCTGTTTTACATAAGCCAAAATACTGTCAAAATCTTTAAGTAGTGACAGTTTTTCTCCTTCTGTTAAACCAATCCTGGCAAGCTCGGCCAAATTTTCTACATCCTTGATATTCATACTTCAGCTTATTCTATCACAATCGGAATGAAGATAAATTTATCGTTTTCCCGCATGTCGGAAGGGTTATCTGCCTGGATTACTAAATATGCATCTCCTTTTGGCAAACCGGATACATCTATACTTCCTCCAAATGAGACCGGACCAGAAGTCATCCAGTCAGTAGTGGCATTCGCATGATCCTGTAAAATTACTTTTTTATTTGTATCAGTAATGGCTATTCCAATATTCGCCTCAAAGAAGTACGCGCCCTTCACTACCCCTTGATAAGACGTCACGCCATGCACCCTGGAGCCGGGCAGAATAGAGAAAGAAACGAGGTCATCCTTGTTGCCTAGGATTTGGGTATTTTGACTTTGATCTAAAAATGGTAAGTATTTTGCCTTATCATTCAGCATAACCTTCAGGGCTACCACCATCAGAAGAATAAGAATTATGAGCAATACACTATTTAATTTTGAACCAAAAAAATTACTCATGATTATTTTTTCCACCGGAGACAGATCCGCCTTGGGCGGACTTCTGCCATTCTTCTACCCACACCAAAAGCGGTGAAGCTAGGAAAATTGAAGAGTAAGTACCGAAGAACATGCCGGCGGTCAGCACTAGGGCAAAATATTTTGTGGACACCGGACCGAAAAAGAAAAGGGCCAGGAGCACCAGGATAACGGTAAGTGATGTGCAAATAGAGCGAACAAATGATTGTTCCAAACTTCTACCGACCACTTCGCTGAAATTGGCTTTAGCTACATTTGATTGGTTGTTCAAATTTTCCCTAATTCTGTCAAAGATAACTATGGTATCCGAAACAGATAGACCGAGAATAGTAAGAACCGCTACGACAAAAAGAGTGTCGAGCTCTGCACCGTAATAATGTGAAAGAACAACAAAAATACCGACCGGGATCATTACGTCGTGCAGAAGTGTAACGATGGCAATAAAACCATAGCGCCAGGATGAAACCGGCCTGGAGACCTTTCGGAAAGCAAAAGCGATGAAGAAGATGATGGCAAGCGAGACAAGAATAATGGCTATTATTGCTTTGCGGGTTAGTTCGCGTCCCACGGAAGGGCCGATGGAAGTAAAGCTTGTTTCGGTAAGTTCATTCCCGCCCTCCAGTGAAAGGGTTTTGAGGAGGTCGGCATGCTCTTTTTCGTTCAAGTCTCGACTTTTCAAAATGTAGCCCATCTCTCCCGTCGGCTGAACTAGGATGGTGCCGTAATTTAATGCGGCAAGCGAAGCGTCGAGGTCGGCCTGGGCAGGGCGAGCGGTCTTATAAATTATTTCCGTCAACGCCCCTCCCTTGAAATCAATACCGATGCGCAGACCGAAAATAAAAAGGGAGATTATTGAAAAAATAACCAATAGTGTGGAGATGCCGATAAATATTTTTTTGTGCTTAATAATAAACATAAAAGTTAGGTTCTAGGAGCTAGGTTCTAGTAATTCCTGAACTGAATAAAAATCTGGCAATTTTGCCTTCGCCGACAAAATTTAAGACCGAAAGGAAAATTCTGGTTATGGTAATGGCCGAGAAGAGCGATACGATTACTCCCATGCCGAGGGTCAGAGCGAACCCTTTGATTAAGGACGTGCCGAACCAAAAGAGGATAAGCGCGGTAATGATGCTCGAAATATTGGAATCCCGGATCGAAAACCAGGCGCGGGAAAATCCTGCCGAAACTGCGTCGGTAACCTTTTTTCCGCTTCGCAGTTCTTCCTTCACTCGCTCGAAAATCAGCACATTGGCATCTACAGCGATACCCATAGAAATTATAAATCCGGCAATGCCGGCGGCCGTGAGCGTTACCGGTATCAATTTAAATAGTGCCAGCATAATTGAAACAAAAATACATAAAGAGAGAACGGCCACCAATCCGGGCAGTCGATACCAAAGAACTAAAAAAAGAACCACCAGTAAAAATCCGATAATGGCTGCTCTCACTCCGGCGACGACCGCATCACTCCCGAGCGTCGCGCCGATAGTTTGTTTCGAAATAAGAGTGATGGGCACTGGTAGGGCACCGGAATTCAACCTGCCGACTAAGGTCTTGGCCTCTGTGGGTGTAAAGGAACCGGAAATGACCGCTTGGCCGTTCGGAATCTCCTCGCGGACAACGGGAGTGGAAATCGGAGCGCCGTCGAGATAAATAGCGACCATCTTTCCGACATTTTCTTTTGTAATTTTAGCAAAAAGTTTCGTGCCGGTCTCATCGAACTGCAAACTTACTCTCGGCTCACGGGTATTCTGGTCAAACTCCAAAGTTGCCTTCTTTAAGTAGCGGCCGGTGAGTTCAGTGGAAACAAATTGCGAATTGGGGTCGATGACCAACTTGCCGTCCTTGCCCACGGTTGCTTTTTGGGGAGTCCCCTCGGGTGCTTCAATTTTAAATTCCAAAAGGGGCGTCTGTCCGATCATGACTGTGGCTTTTTCGACATCAGTAATTCCGGGTAAATCCACGATAAGCTGATTGTCCCCTCCAGAGATGAAGCCGGCGCCCTGAACCTGGACAATCGGTTCGGAAACGCCAAAGAGATTCACGCGACGCTCGATCACATCGCGGAGCGCATCCATAGAATCCGTTACCTGACCGGATGGCACGCCGGAGACATCGGCTTTGTAGACCAGGTGGCTTCCACCGGAGAGATCCAGTCCTAGGCGAAACGGATGGTTTTTGAAAAACGCCCTTTGATTATCAAAGTTTTTGTTTAATTTTGGTTCCGATTTAAAAACAAACAGGCCGACGCCCGCGCCCAAAATTAGAATTATTATTGCCCAAATTACCTTCTTCCACATGGTAAGATAAGCTATATTCTATACGTTTCTTACAAAATAAGCAATGAGAGCTCCGAGCGCAAAACCGCCTAAAATATCCACCGGGAAATGCACCCCAGCGATAACTCGAGCGACGCCAATGAGCAAGGCAAAGAGTATAAAAAGATAGCCGGCTTTTTTGTGAAAAAAGAAAATAGAAACCGCGAGCGCTGCGAAGAAAGTGGCATGTCCGGAAGGAAAAGAATAATCGCTTTTGCTCAAAAGCGGGTTAATCCCAGCGAGGGCCTCTGCGGGTCTACCTAAAGAAAATAAAAATTTCAAAACTTGTGCAAGGAGCCAAGCCAGAATTCCGGCAAAAAACGCCTTGAGAATTTCTTTTTTCTTTTCCAAAAAAACTTGGTAGGGATTTTCTGCCTTCAAAACGTCGTGATGCATTAAAAGAAATACCCCCGCCAGGATTATTACCACATAGGGAAAATAGAAAGCAAAAAAAACTATGACACTATCGAAAATCGTCGATTGATGCGCTAAATTATAAAAAAAATAAAAAATTTCATTATTCATAATACAATTATATCATTTTTTAGCGACCGTTAATACTTTTAAGAATATAATTCGCTGTGGGTGCCGATGGCAACAAGTTTAACATGGCTTTCTGTCACTTGTTTATAAACAACGCGGATATCGCCGGTTATATTTATACTCCTATGCCTTGCCCATTCTCCGCTTAGGGTATGGTTGTTAAGTATTGGATGATACGGATTTTGAAGAAACAAACAAATTCTCTCGTAAAATTTCTTTCTCACAAAAACAGGGTGCTTTCTGAACATTTTCTTAAAGGTCCGGCCGTGACTTATCGTCATAAAATTTATGACTCTAAGGACTTCATCAAATCTTTCACATTACCGAATGGGCCAAACAGCTCGCCCCGCTCCTGTTCGCGTTGAGACGCTTTTATAGCCCGTTTTAATAAGGGCGATGGTTCTAATAAGGAATAGGAAATGGTTTTGCTTCGAACCAAATTTTTAAGAGAAGCATTCACAACGTCGGAAAGCGAAAAACCAAGCTCGTTTGCTACTTTTTGAGCTGCATGCTTAACTTTCGGATCTATTTTGACACTTATTGCTGATGTTTTCATATACCTAAAGTATATACAAAGTAATACTTGATGTCAAGTCTTCATTTTCTTCGCCACAGTTAATACATTTTTCAAGAGCATAGCCACGGTGACAGGACCCACGCCGCCAGGAACCGGGGAGACAGCGCCGGCTATGTTTTTTACGGATTCCAAATCAACATCACCGACAATATTTACTTTTGCCCCCGGTTGGATAGAAGCGCCTTCGGCAGACGGACCGTTCACTTCTTCGGATGTACCTGCATCCATGAGCACAGCTCCTTTCTTTATCATATTTCTTGTTATGTGTTTGCCGTGTCCGATGCCGGATATTATAACATCTGCGTTTTTCAAGATCTCTTCCTTGTTTTCTGTCTTCCTTGTAACTGGTATCGGCTCGAGTCCTCGGAAGCGGAGAAGAGCGGCCACCGGCTTCCCTACCAGCTCGCCTTGGCCAAGACAAACTATTTTTCTTGTCCTGAGCAAAGTTGAAGGATTATCGTCCAAATTTAGAGAATCTAAAATCGCCATACACGCGAGCGCAGTCGGAAAACCTACCTCCGTCTCGCCTTGATAGAACTTTTCACTAGCCACCGCGCCAAGGCAGTCCACATCCAGTCCGGGATCAATCGCATCGAGCACCAATCGTTTGTCCAAATGCTCCGGCAGGGGCAACTGCATGATGATGCCGCACATATTTTTTATCGTGTTTAATTTTTTGATTTCCTGCACCAGATCGGCAGTGGAAATATCTTGAGAAAAGTTTGCATTATGAAATTTTATCCCGACCGATTCAGCCGTCTTCGCCTTCATCCGAACATATTGAGCTGAAACTGGATCGTCACCCACAAAGATATCGCAAAAAATGGGGGTAAATGATAAAAGAGCCACTTCTTTTTTTATATCGGCTAAAATATCATCTCTTAATTTTCTTCCATTAATTAAAATCATCGTTAAACTCCCAAAAACTCATGGCGCATGTCGTCCCGGCGGATCGATCGAGCGTAGCGGCGCATTCCCATTAAGATTCCCAAGGCCATAAATTCGGTGAGCAAATGCGAACCCCCGTAGCTCATAAAAGGCAGCGGTATCCCGGTGATGGGCAGAAGTCCCAAGTTCATGCCGATATTAATTAGTATATGGCTCATAAAGAAAATAGCAATTCCCATGCCAAAAAGTATCTCGAAGTTCGTTGCGCCATAGGAAGCAATATATAAAATTCTGGAAATGATAGAGAGATATAAAATTAAGATGAGTCCGGAGCCGATAAAACCCCACTCCTCGGCAAAGGCAGCAAAAATAAAATCGGTCTCCGGCTGCGGCAAAAATTGTAGTCGGGATTGCGTACCAAAACCCAATCCTTTGCCGGTAATTTGACCCGAGCCCACTGCCACCGTGGACTGAAAGGCGTTATACCCCGAGCCGTGAATGTCCGAGAGTGGATTTAAAAAATTCAAGATCCGTGCTTTCTGATAGGGAGCAAAGACAAAGCCCCAAAGTAGCGCAAAAGAAATGGCTCCAACGATAAATACATATAAAAGATGCATCTTGGAAATCCCAGAAACCAACACCAGGCCAAGCCAAATGAGGAGAAGCACCATGGCCGAGCCGAAGTCGGGCTGCAGTAGAACTAAAACGACGGGGAGTATCATATAAAAACCAGAAATAAAAATGTGCTTGAAGTCCTTGATTTCTACGTGCCGGCGGGAAAAATATTTTGCCAAAATCAACACCAAAACCAGTTTCATCATGTCCACTGGCTGAAAAGAGAGAAGCCCCAGATTAAACCAGGCCTTGGACCCATGTGCCACATAACCCAAGACAAAAAGCGAAAGCAAAATCACCGAAAAGAGAACGAAGAGAAAGACCAAGATGTCCGTGCGCTTTAAGAACCGAAAATCAATAAAGGAGAAGATAAAAAAAACACCGAGGGACACCGCCACCCAGATCAATTGCTTTTCGAAAAAGTTCCCAGTGCCTTCGGTTGGCGCAAAGGATTTCATAGTAAAAAGTCCGGCGGTAATTATCGGTAAAATCAAAAAAACCAGCAGCCAATCTATTTTTTTTAGGATCCCGCTATCCATATTTATCCACCTAAATTTTAATTATTACTCATTACTAATTTCATAACTTTATATTTGAGAAAATTTTGGCGGACTTATTTCCATTTTACCCGCGAGATGTTGTACATTGGAATTATTTCCTTGGCGATAACCGGAGAAGAAAATCCCTCCGGCCAGGTAAAGTTCACTTCCCTGGCTTCTTCCCCCTTTAGTTCGTCCAAAAAAGTGCTGGAGGCCGAGACAGCATTGTGCGCGCTATCGTAGAGAATCGCCACCACAGTGATCTCCGGAATGGTGAGTAAGGAATTATTTTTAATGGTGGCGGAGAGATGCGGACTGGTTGTCTCATTTTCCAACTGAATGTCGGAGACCAAGAGCTTTAGCTGATTTAATTTTTCCACCCCGGTCTGGATCCAATTCGGGGTAGTGGTAAATTCGAAGGTAGTGTAAACCGGGATAGAGAGTCCGAGACCCACCGCACTTTCAAAAATAGCGAAATTGCCAAACGGCGGAATGAAGGTCGCCCCTTCGCGTTTGCCGATGTAGAGATTGTCCTTGTCGGCAAAACGAAAACGATAATTTATTTTTTCCACCACCGCGCTCCTGTTGTGGTTCGCCAAATAAACCACCGCATTGTAGCGCCCGGGAACAACTTGAAAAGAGCGCGACCAGAGTATAGAAATATCTTCCACTTCCGTTCGGCAGGCCTTTGTGCACGATCCTCCGCAATCCACGCCCGTCTCGGTGCCGTTTTGTTTGTCATCCAGACAGCTAGGCGCCCTATTGAGACGCGGGTAGATAATTAAAGTTCCTAATACTAAAAAAAATACCAAGAGAATACCTAAATATAAAATTTGTCTCTGCAGGGCCCAATACATCCCGTTAGAAGTAGGACGCGTACGCTTGAGGCATACTGTCCTTTCTGTTAATTGTAATAAATGTTTTCAATTTCATAATCTAACTAATTACCATGCGTCCGCGACTTCTAACGGGATTCATGTCCATATTGTAGCAAAAATCGCCCCAGAATTAAAGCAGCCCCGAGATTCGCAGAACGAATTCGGGGAGCTAAATGTGCACGATACTAGGAACAAAAAACCCTGGGAAGGGCGTGCAGGGAGGGACTATTCTCCCCGCACGCCCCCTCACAATGAGAAAGAGCTTGCTGATGACTCTTCTCCCAGGATGCCGTGCCCTCTTTCGAGGGGTGTCGGCGAACTTACGCGTGGCGCCAGTCGCGCCAGCGCTTCCAGAGGTAGCGGCCGGAACCGAACACGGAGAGGCCGCCCCCGACGATATGAAAGGCGGTATCGGCGGGGTTGATAAAACGGAATCCCGCCAGAAAGAACACGAGACCGATCACGAGAACGAGGAGCATGAGAGCGCTCCCCATCCTATTGAGAACTTTCTCCTCATCATTCATTGGGCACCTCGTTATACATTATAGCACAAAACATGGATAAAAGTCAAGCCCGCCAATTTGGGCGGGTAAATGTCAAGATGCACGTCGAAATAGCCATATGAGATAAGGGTATTTTGAGTTATTTTTAGAAACTACTTTTCTAGTAGAACAACGCAGTCCCGTCTATCTAGATCACCGCTTGGGGCAACACGGCGGGCGAATAATTTCATTTTAGGTCCGTAATTACCGGCAGTGTCACACATCACACCAGGAACTTTACCGTCAACAATTGAGCCAATGAATTTATAGAAGTTGTCATTTTTAAACTCTGTGGGAACGTCTTTAGGGGGTAAAGATAAAAGATATTCTTCATATTCTGGGCCAGGAATATTATAACGTTGCCCGTACTTCGCTTTTACATAATCAAAAAACTCGGTCATTGGTCGGCCAATAAAACTTCTACCTTCCGCATCTTTTTCTTCTTTCGGATCAATAACTCTAAAATTAATCCCTTCAAAGCGATTGCGTTTGGGTTCGGTTGATCCTGGTGGAGCATTAAAGGGATCACTCATAATTCTTTCATTATCAAACTTCTTGAAAATTTTAGCAAGGTGTGACTTCAAATACAGTGTTCTGGCGGCTAGCTACTTTGTCACAGTCAAAGTCTACTGACTTTGCTCGCGACCCCGCCTCCTCCGACCCAAGTCGGAGTCCGGCCTTGCGAAGCTCCGCTTCTCACTACGCAAGCTATCATCGGCATGAGAAAATTTATCTGAACGAAAAAATTCATTGCTTGGTGTTGGCGACAACCTACTTTTGCTATTAAAGCTATCATCGGCTTAACAGGGCTTAACTTCTCTGTTCGGAATGGGAAGAGGTGTGGCCCCTGCAATGAATCACCAACACTAAACAATGAATTTAAATAAATTTTTTCGTTCTGGGTCTTTCTCTGTTCGGAATGGGTGAAGATGGGATGGGACCCATCTGCAAGACCTTGAGCACCGAAGGTGCGAAAGGTGTACCGCGCCTGTAAGGCGGAGGTGTGACCCATACAAAACATTCAAACTTTATCTTTTTTTGGTCCCCTATTTTCATAGGAGTGTGGTTTCCAAATTTCTTAACAGGAATCGAAACATTAGTACGCCTCGGCTGAATGGATTACTCCACTTACACCTAGCGCCTATCAACGTGATCATCTCTCACGGTTCTTAACGATTCCTAATCTTGAAGCTGGCTTCCCTCTTAGATGCTTTCAGAGGTTATCCATT
>Ga0156116_109_pt2 | contig 8901 bp, 9 predicted proteins | sample RifCSPlowO2_02_FD_107769 | JGI IMG/M metagenome (GOLD analysis project Ga0156116, IMG submission 107769) | Candidatus Nomurabacteria bacterium RIFCSPLOWO2_02_FULL_44_12
TCTCTAATTAAATAAACATTGTTACCTTACAACCCCTGCCCATTGCTGGGCAAGTTTGGGCTTCTTCCTTTTCGCTCGCCGCTACTTAGGAAATAAATATTTTTTTTCTTTTCCTCCTGGTACTGAGATGTTTCACTTCCCAGGGTGCGCGTCCCTCACCAATTTTGGACTCTAGAAAATTTCTAAAATACAAAATTGGTGAGGGATTGTCTCGGTTTGCGAGACAGGGTTTCCCCATTCGGAAATCTCCGGATCAAAGGTTGCTACACACCTCCCCGAAGCTTATCGCAGCTACGCCACGTCCTTCATCGCTACTTTTAGTCAAGGCATCCACCGTACGCCCTTAAATTTCCTGTTAAGAAATTTGAAAACCACTTTATTTAAGTTTCCTTTCAAGACCGCTCTTTACTTGGAAACTTGTTCTATCTAAAGACACAAAAAGACCCTTCTCGAAGTGTCTTTGATAGCTTTTAATTTTCAATATTCAAACCGTTCTGAATTTTCAACAAAAAAACCGCCTTTCGGGCGGCCTACAGACAAAAGAAAGTCTGCTATGAAAGCCGCCTTTTTCTGCTGTTTATGTTTGTAATCATACTGATTAGAAGAGTATATAGGAAAGCAAAAAAGATGTCAAACAAATGACATCTTTTTTGTGGACAAGCCCAAAAAGTCCCCAGAAACCCTGGAAAATAGGTATTACCCCCGGTGAGACATTTCTTCCCCAACCTTGGCAAGAAATCTAGCAGCGGTATCTTTGCCGCCCAAACCGAAGGCAAGAGCACCACCTAGAGCAACCATAAAGATTATTCCAGTGAAGAGCACGCCCATGTAGTAGTCCGCAACTCCGAGCTGGCCTAAGGCGATGATGAAAGCAAATGTCCAAACAGCATACTTGGCAACTGTGCCGAGTAAATTAGCCGAACTTAGACCCATACTCTTGGATCCTGCCACTACGGTTCTGGAGAGCGCTTCGGAAACAATAGTTGCGATTATCAAGATAAAGGCAGCGATGATGACCTTCGGCAAGTAGCCCAGGACATCATTTTGCAAGAAGTCCTTGATACTATTTAGTCCTACCAGGTCCAGTGATGGAAGGAGGAAAACAATGATCACAAACCATTTCGCCAATTGACCGACGAAATAGCCGGTGTTCAAATTCATTCCCGCCTTTCTAAACAGATTGTCCGCTCCAATTGACTGGAACAGCTTGTCTATTTTGAGGGCGGCGATTACCTGCTCAAAAGCTCGGGCAATCAGATTACCCAAAACCCAGCCGATGATAAACAAAACTACGGCGACAATAAGCTTGGGGGTAAACTGAATGAAGCTCCACCACAAGTTTTGGAGTGATTGATTAAAGACATCACCCCAGGCAAACCAGATGTTATTCATAAACTAATAAAAAACCTTAGTTAATAATATACTTTTAAGTTTCGACCTTATAAAGTGCTATAGGGGTATTATACCAGTTTTTAGGCCTGTTTTAAGACCTGTGTGGATAACTCTTTGGCCTGAAGCAGAATCTGATGAGGAAAATCAAGGATATCCCGAACGAGCTTATCATACATATTCACCCGGTAGATGAACTCTTTGGTCTCAAATACTGCGTAAGTGAGCTCTGCGCCGATTTCCGCTTCCAGCTTTCGGATTGTCTCTTCTATCCTGCCTCGTTTCATCTTATCGCCGACGATAAGCAAATCCACCCGGCTGTCCTTGTTTTTGATAAACACCCCGGAAACCAAGAGTAGTTTTGTCTTGCCGGCACTTTTAAAATGACGAAGAATGGATTCGTTGTCCAACGATTCGGTATTTATCAACAGATCCTCCAACTCTCCGCTGTATTTGAAGTCAGGATTGAAAGACCAATCTTCACCTTTCTTTTTTACAAAATTAATTGAACGAAGTAGCTTGAGCTCACGGCGGACAGCGGCAGGAGTTACCCGACTTCTTTTAGCTACGTCTTTGCCTTTAAAACCCTTGGTTCGGTTAAGTAGAAAGAGCCGCATGATCTTCACCCGCGCTTCGCTCCCCAGTATTTTCCCCAGAATTTGCATGAGGGTAATTCTAGCCCTTTTCAAAAAAAATACAAGGGCGTTTAGTGCTGATAAAATCCGCGGGCTTCGGTGTCGGGAAGCATTATTAAATTCACTCCTTTTGATTTACAAAGTTCTATAATTTTCTCGTCGTTCACTGAACCCGAAGTGGAAAAAATGGTCTTAATTCCACGAGCAATTAATACTTCCGGCGCATCAGGAAACGGAAAAAAACTGTCGCTATAAGCTGTGGTACCTTCTAAATCAGCTTCGCTCGTCCGCCCGGGAACTGAAAAATTCTTGGACATTACTCCATCCTTCGGATGGAACCTTCCGTCTGCAGAATTCTTCAGTTCCCGAGCGGACTCGTCAGCGCGGAAAATTGCGAGCTTGGCAGCGCCCACCCGGTCCTGCTGGCCCACGCCATTGCCCACGAGCCGGCTGTCTTTTACAAGAGTAATGGTGTTACTGTTTGAGGTGCAGCCGATTGCCCAAGCCAGAATCACGTCTCTATTATTAATTTCGGGTACGAAAGTGTAATTCGGTTGCTGTAAAAATCCACCCCGCACGTAACGGAATCTTTGTTCCGTATCAATCGAGTTTAGTCCGGCTTTTTCGATTGCCGGATTAACTAATAATCTGCACTTTCCTTTTTTCCTGGATAAAATTTCTATGGCTTCCGTGGTGAAGGATGGCGCAGCCACTATATCGAGCAAGCGTCTGTCCTCTCCCGCATAACGATGGATTAATTCATCCGCTACTTTTTCATCCACTTCAAAGTTCAACATAACAGAACCACCGAAAATAGCCCGCAGATCGCCTTGGAGCATCTTTTCTATGGCCGAAGCCGCATGGTTTTGTGAAGGAGTGGCTGAGCGAAGCGAGGGACCGAGCGACTGAACAAAATCATCGACTGAGGCAACTCCGGCTCCGCAAGCATTGCCATGCTTTACGCCGATTGCAATTTTTGGTACATTGCTGAAGTTTTTATCAAAGCCCGCGGCAATATGTGTTACCGTCTGGAGCATTCTATCTACGTCACAAATATTATTGTATGAAAGCGGACTGCCTTCTAAAAGTTTCCAGTTAGAGATTCCTAAAACATCGCCATGGCCGTTGGTAAAAAGTCCTGCCGGTTTTTGATAAGCATTTTCGCCATACGCGCATTCTAAAACTTTTTCGCCAAAGATTGCTCTGTATTTATTATCATGATATTCGGCAGAAGTTTCGCAATACTTTGAAATTACATTTTCAGTTTTGGCTCGGAGATTATTTAAAAAATTTTCTTTGTCTGGCTCACCCGCTTTGAGCCATTCTATTACTTCCATCCGATCAGCTTGATCACAAATAGTTATTCGGCCGCCTTTTGCGCTCGAACGAAGAAGGGCTACGCCTCCCATGTCTGTTTTTTCGAGCACTGCTTCCCTGCCTCTCCCTTTTGCAATTTCTTCTTCCAACGGATACAAATCCACGCAGACCAGATCAATCCAAGGAATACCATATTTTTCAAGTTCAGCTAAGTGTTCGGGTTTATCGAGCACCAGCAGACCCCCGTGAATTTTAGGATGTAGCGTAAGGACTCGATGGTCAAGAATCGGCGGCATGCCCGTAATTTCGGCTACGTCTAAAACTTCTATTCCGGCACTTGCTAAATGTTTCGCAGTGCCACCGGAGGATATAATTTTCCAGCCCATTTGCACTAGTTCTTTTGCAAACTCTATTATTCCTTCTTTGTTATATACAGAAATTAATGCTATTTTGTTACGCATAAAATTAAAAGCACCCCCTCGTGGAGTGCTTTTAATATACTATTTTCTAGGTATTATTTCAATTCCACCTTGCCACCAGCTCCCTCTATTTTCTTTTTTACCTCTTCCGCTTCAGCTTTCTTCATTCCGTCCTTAAGAGTTGAAGGCGCGGCGTCAACTAAATCTTTCGCCTCCTTTAAGCCAAGGCCTAGAACTTCCTTCACGATTTTCATCACGGCAATCTTCTGCTCACCCGCGGAAGCAAGCACCACCATGAAGGCATCCTTCTCTTCCTTTGCCTCGCCGGCGCTTCCAGCGGAAGCGGGCGCAGCAACCGCTTGCGCGCTGACTCCGAACTTCTCTTCGATGGCCTTAACCAGCTCGTTTAATTCAAGCACGGATGCGCCTTCTAGATCTTTTAAAAACGAATCAAATTTAGACATAATTTTATTAGTTAACTTTTAATTTTGGCTACCTCTTTCATTGCTATGGCCAAACGCTGCATCGGCGATCTAAGCAGGAACGCAATTTTAGATAAGAGAACTTCCCGTGACGGGATCATGGCAAGTTCCTGCATGTATGCGCCATCGACAAATTTACCTTCAAAGATACCGCCTAAGATATTGAGCAAACCCTGATGGGCTTTCCCAAAATTATAGACCTCGCGTGCCGGGGCAAGAGCGTCTTTGGAATAAGCTAGGGCAACTTCGCCCGGTAACTCCGGCATAGTCCCGCCCGCTTTATCTTTTAACACTCGGCGGAGCAGTGTTTTGCGGAAAACTTTATAGGTAATTCCGCCCTCTCGTAGATTTCTTCGGAGGATAGTTTCCTCGGCCACATTTATGCCGTGGAAATTTACGAAAACCATAGACAAGGCATCTTTGGTTGCCATATCCAGCTCCTTCATCATTTCATCTTTTCTTGATTTTTGTAACATAATTTTATCTATTTTTTCAATCGCCGACCTAAGTCGGCATACAGGAAAATATAGTCGCTAAGCTCCTTATTTTCCAATAAAAAAACGGCAAAGAGCCGTCCATCGACCACTAAATAGGATTTGCGTGCTTGGCACCACCTATTGTCTTTGCGGCTTGCCCCGTACCATCCGACCTAAGTCGGATTAGTTTGGGGTAGGGGAAGTATAACACCCCCCGTCTATTTTGCAACCCCACCGCTCCGGAGCATTTGATAGGCATTGCCACCGTCTTTTTGGTCAAGATAATTAACCAGGGCAACTCCCGCCAGCCCTATGATGATCATAACAGTGAATATAACTAGAGTTTTTAAGAAATGTCCGGTCATCGTCTGGAGTATAACACAAAAAAGAAGGGACCATCACAGAGTTTTCTGTGATGGTCCTGAGCGAACTAGGCAGGTACACCCACATGGGTGATATCGGGCTCGTACCCGAATCCGAAGACACTGGAACATGTCTAGGGGTCTGCCAAACTGGTGCCCGGGAATTAGTGATAAAGTAAGGGCATGGTCTCTTTGTTGAAGGACGCACACGTGTGCGTCCTACGTGTCCATGCCTGCTCTCCTTACCTCCCGGGCAAAAATGTACAATATATTTTCATACTAAAGGAGTCGACAGTTCTCGTCAAGTTTGATATAGAAAGTTCAGTAATGAAAATTACCTATAGCCAGCGAGCCAAAGCCCAATAAGCAAAACGCATAAAACAATCAACAGAATATAAAGCCAATCCCATTCGAGACCCCGTTTGGCCAGAAATTTCTTAGCCCAATTGACCCCCTCCATGAATATAAGATAAGGGAGCACGGCCACCATATACCATACCAATGATAATATTATTTGCATATTTTTCTATTATACCATATATCTATAAAAAATGCAAGCAAGCGACGTTTCCTCGGCTGCCGACGAGCTGGGAAATAGATTTCTAGTCGAAAATCTGCACTAAGTAGGAATCAATGACCCGCTGGTCCATGTCGTAGAAATGTATGTTGTCGGCGTGTAGTTTTTTGGCCAGAGCAACCCCCACAAAGCGCCAGTGCCACGGCTCGAACTTATAGTAAGCGTTCCCAGCCGGGTAGGATAAAATAAATCCGTACTTGTGGGCATTTTCGAGAAGCCACAGATATTCCGGCGTCCTGTCAAAACCCTCCAGCTGGCCGCCGAGACCGCTATTGGTGAAATCAATAGCTGTGCCGAGCTGATGCTCGGAATAGCCCTGGTCGGCGGAGAATTTGTTGGCGCCAGAGCCGTAGGTCACAAGGTAACTTGCCTTAAGTTCGGACTGGGTTCCGAAAGAGCGGTAGGCGGATTGGCCGAGGAGAGCGAGGCCGTCCTCCTTGGCGGCGTCAAACAGGTCTTCCAGAAATAGCGCGACGTCGGCGAGAACCTGGTAGTTGCCGCTAGTTGGCCCCCGGAATTCCGGGTCGATAGCGTCAAGTTCAAGCGGCGAATAGTTTTCGTTCAAAAAATACGTTTTGGAATATTTTTTAAGAAGATCGCGGTCGGTCGTGGCTACCCGGCCCAAAGTGTCCACTGCTTCGGTTATATCATCCAGCTCTCTTTTAAGCGTCCGGTTTTTCTTTTGCTCCGCGGTCAAGGTGCTTTCAAATATCTCCGCCAAGTCCTTTATTTTTGTATCCAAGGAATTCAGGGATTGGTTGACAGAATTTTCCCTTGCTTCCATGTCTTGACTAAGAACTTGATAGTGGTAATTCGTATAAAAAAAGGCGCCGAAAAACCCGAGCCCGAGCAAGATTGCCCCCAAAATAGTCCAGTCAAAATTTTTCGGCAAAAGATCTTTCATCCGAGCATTATAGCAAAAAACCGCTCCGAGTTCATCGAAGAGCGGTTTTTTTGCTGACCTCTCCCCAACCCCTCTCCATAATTTTTACTATGGAGAGGGGCGAAGGGGTGAGGTGAGAGATAGTTACTACAGATTTGCTCTTGCCCTAGAAAGCGGGCCAAGGAGTCCGTCTGGCGTAAGACCGACGGATGCTTGCCAGACCTTGGCTGCAGCAACCGAGAGTGGTCCGCAAATGCCGTCAACGGTCAGAGTTGCGCCGTGAGCATTCAAGAATAGCTGCCAGGCCCTGCAGGCCTCGCCTCTAACTCCTTGTTTGACCAAGGTGCTTACCACAGCACCGAAGTTTGAGAGCTTAGGCCCTGCCGCACCGGGCGTTCCCGGAGCACCGGGAGATGCCGGGGTTGCGGGAGTAGCCGGAGTGGCTGGGGTTGCAGGAGTAGCTGGAATTGCTGCTCCGCAAGGTGCCCCCGTCACAGGACTGAAAGAATATCCCGGAAGACACCCTGGCGCAGGAGTAGCCGGTGTGGCCGGCGTCGCAGGAGTAGCGGATGATCCGCCCCCGCCTCCACCTCCACCTCCTCCTCCACCACCACCACCACCACCTGAACTACATGTACCGCCAGGAGTAATAGTAATAGTTTCTCCATCAGGGCCGCCAGTTACAGTAGCAGTCGTTGTCGAGCCCGGACAAGTACTTGAGACAAGTGAGGTAGTATTTCCAGAGAAACTGAAATCCGTAGTAGCAGAAGTAATAGAGAAGACGTCGGTGTTAGCAACCACCACCTGCAAAGTTCCCGTCCCCACGACCAAACTGGTGGCTTTCGAACCAGACTGAATTGTGATATTTACATCCGGAGAAGAAAAATCAATAGTTTGGTCCGCAGTCCAGGTAAGAGCAGCTGCATTTGCTTGCATAGCTACTCCGAATGATAAGAGTAATGCAAGAGCCAACAATCCTAATTTATATTTTTTAATCATTTTGTTTTGAGATTTTTACCCGCACACTTACTTTTAAGATATTGATTACAATGCGCCGACGGCGCGTCTTAAATGTAAGTGTGCGGGTTTAGATCTACAGAACCGACCGGTTAAGAATAATTTTCTGTAGAATTTTTAATCAAGGATTGTTTGGCTTAGTCAGACACAGCGTGAACGGTTTCAAAGTCACCATTCCCTCCATCACAAATCACCAGCGTTCCCGTTCCTGCATTTGTGTCAAAAAACAGAGCGCCATCGTGGTCGGCATCACAAGTACCGGGATCGGTCCCAACACCAGGCCGTAGTTGGCTGCTGGTAGCAACCATGCCATCAGTGCCATTAGAAATCGTCTCGCCGTTTTGCAAGCGAATATCAGTGGTGATGATCTGATCATTATCTAGATAAGCACCCGTGTTCGCGTTGAACAGATCCAAACCGTAGGTGAAACCACTACCGGCTGTACTGTTTTGGCCCATTACCTTGAAAGCAGCGGTGGCCGTTGCGATACCAGCGTCGCCACCGAGGACCGCAATCACGGCTCCGTCGGCCGTGGTGGTAATGGGGTCACCTGAAATCTCACCAATCACACCACCCGAGGGTTCGGTGCTGGCATTGGTACCGTCAATCGTATACTTACCGAGCACACCGAACATGGCACTGTCGGTATCCGCCAAGTCGGTACCAAAGACGTTACCCATGATACCTCCGTGGTAACTACTGGTCATGGCCGCGGCAGGCAAAGTCACATCCGCCCAAATACCTGGGAACGAGCCAGTTCCATTATCAGTTGCAGTTATCCCAACCTCGTTTTCAGTCGCACTGCCAGCCCTTAAAACAAGGGTTGCAGTTGCACTGCCGACTGTAATGACATCCACTCCAGTTGCACCAGTTCCGATATTGATTGTATCGATATCGGTTCCTGTTCCAAGATTGAGAGTTTGAGCAACATTACCAGTACCAATACCATAAACAGATGTGGCCACACCATTAACGGTGAAATCATCGCCAACTGTGACGGTAACATCACCGGCAGTCGCGCCTGTAGCGGTAATAGTTACTGCGCTAGCGCTGGAAGTTAAATCCAATGTGCCAGTTGTGGCAACAACATTAGCTCCTGTCGCGCCGGTAACTGTAAGATCTCCATCAGCCGTAACGTCATCGCCGTTTACAGCCAAATCATCAGCCGTAGTAATCAAACCAGCTGTGGTAATTGACCAGTTTGCATCGGTCAAAGCCAAATCAGCAGCAGCTTGTCCGATTCTAATCACATCAACTCCTGTTGCGCCAGTTCCAATATTGATGGTGTCAATAGCGGTACCAGTTCCAAGATTTATGGTTTTAGCTGTATTGCCGCCACCAATA
>Ga0156116_102_pt1 | contig 8099 bp, 8 predicted proteins | sample RifCSPlowO2_02_FD_107769 | JGI IMG/M metagenome (GOLD analysis project Ga0156116, IMG submission 107769) | Candidatus Nomurabacteria bacterium RIFCSPLOWO2_02_FULL_44_12
TATTGATTCTCTACTTGTTGCCACTGCGCGGTGATCTGCTCGTTTTGAGTGATAGAAGCGTTATACTTCGACACTGTCCAAAAAACGATCAAAAGGACAATGACGAGGATGGTGATCCACGTCTTGTGCTTTTTAAAAAAACTTTGTCCTGATGCTTGTGCTTCTACATATTCTTGCATATTATTTTAGATTATTGAGTAATGTTTCCATTATAGCACAAATAGTATGCAGTGTAATAAACTATATGTTTAATTCGTCTTATAATCCGGTGACTCGCAAGCGGTATCCCGTTGTCGAGGGATGCCTCGTTATTATTAATGATGAAATAGAACTATGAATAATAAAGCAATGTGGTGGGTAATCGTAGCGATAATCGTCGTTGTAGGTGGGATATATTGGTATATGCAATCGCCGGCGACCGAGAACAATAGCTCCAGCACTACGGGGGAAGAAAATCAGACAACCGGAGCGCAAGGCCGGGTGATTTTCTCCGTTACGGACGCAGCAGCGGATATGAGCGCGATCAGTGAGATTAATATGAGGATAAGCAGAGTGGATATACAAAGCAGCACAAGCGGCTGGGTTACTGCTTCCACCACGCCGCGGACTTATGACCTCTTGGCCTTGGATGTCAGCGGCGAATCTAAACTCTTGGCGGATGTCGGCGCGGCCGCCGGAACTTATAATCAAGTTCGTTTGGTCGTGGATTCCATAACCGTGAAAACCAAAGCGGGCGCGACTAAGACGGCAAAATTGCCCTCCGGCGAACTTAGGATAAATACCGTATTGGTAGTAAATGCAAATTCCGTCTCCAGCGTGAACTTCGACTTCCTGGCCGATAAATCGCTTCATACTACCGGCAGTGGCGAGTATATTTTTGCTCCGGTTGTAAAAACCGAAACCAGAAGCGGGGCTAGTGTCAGTGTCGATGCAAATAGCAAAGTTTCAATTTCCGGAGGCCGAGTCGATAGTAGCAATACTGTCGGCATGGATATAGACGGCACGGTAAAGCTCAATTTCCAGCTCAAAAGCGATCAGAAATTGAATCTTGGGATTAATAACGTAATCGAATTGGGTAAATAAAAGCATCGGCTTTATTTTCGGGACAATCGATAGATCATCCCGGATGCATCGTCAGAAATATAGGCAACGCCGCCCGGTAGAACTTTGATGTCTACCGGGCGGCCTGTTTTTGTGCCGTCCGGTTTGAGCCAACCGGTAATGAAGTCCTCGGTACCCAGATATTCTCCTTTGGCATTCATCTTCAAACGAACGATTTTGTAGCCGGTGGGAACGCTTCGATTCCAAGAGCCGTGATAGGCGACAAGCAGGTTATACCAATATTCCTCCGGCCATCCGCCTCCGCCAGAATGGGCGGATGGCGGACCTTCCGGAATAAAGGCAAGGCCCAGGGATGCCGAGTGCGCCGGGAGATCCACAAATGAAGAGGTTTCGAAGGGCTCCATGCACGGGTTTCTTATATATGTATTCTTATCGAACTCAGTGTCGTGAATATTCTTGCCATAGCAGTTGGGCCAACCATAATTCTTATCTTTCTCAATTATATTTATTTCGTCTGGCGGAATATCGTCGCCTAAATTATCACGCCCCATCTCTGTTGCAAAGATTTTCCCATCAACCGGATTAACCGCCATAAAGACGCTATTGCGCAGTCCGCTGGTTACCTTTTTAAAATCCGTGCCGTCTTTCTTCATGGAATATATTGCTGCATTTCTTTCATCGGACTCATGGCAGACATTGCAAGTAGAGCCGATGGAAACATATAACCGATCATCAGGCCCTAAAAGCAAAGTGCGAGTAAAGTGACCGCTACCGCCTCCGGGTAAATCCGCAATCTTTTGTCCATGATCATCACTATATAAAGCTATTCTCGTTATCTTTGTTTCTTCTGCAAAATACAAAAAATTATTGTCGATAACCAGACCGTGCGGTTTATCTAAATTTTGAAAGACAACGTATTGATTAACTATGGCTCCATCTTTTAATTCCAACGTTGTAATTTTACCTTCGCTGGTTTGGCTCACCCACATATTGCCGAAATCATCGAGCGCCATCACTCGCGCTCCAGGTAAATTTTTGGCAAAGATACTTAGCTTATAACCCTCCGGCACCTGGAAACCCTCCAAGCCGGTTGCCCCGTCCTTCTGCTGTCCTGGAATGGGCCTCTCGACTTCAGCGGGACTGCCGACACGTCCAAAGACAAACCATCCCAGAAGAACCAAAAGAAGGATGGGGACAAAAATATACTGAGTTTTTAGCGCCGCAAAACCCCTCATGGGTTAATTATATCATTTGTCGCGCGTTTCCTTATTCGGCACATTTGGCTCGAAGGGCCGCGAGGTCGGCCTGGGTGGGCTTGAGAGTGTTGCCCTGATTGAGTTCATACATGATGGCCTTGGAATCCGCAACGTGCGGCAGATCGAGGGCATGGCCGAACTCGTGCGCGAGAACCCGCAGAAGTTTTTCCCGGCTGGAAAATTCGTAGATGTCGATGCTCCGCCTCGTCCCGTCGGAATAAAATACTCCTTCCTCAAAGGACTCGCCGCGGGCAGTATTGACTGTGTTATATTTTTCCACCGAGAGATTAAGTGTTGCCACCAAGCGATTGAGAGCGACCACCATCGCGTTGATCTCATCGGCTTTTTCATTCAAATCATCTTGCATGGATTGCAACTCTTCAAACTCGCTCCGATTATTCCTGGGTCCACGGTTCCACTTTGCAATCTTTTCTTCAAATTGCGCCTTCTCGACTTCGTAGCTCTCTCTAAGTTTTTCGAATTGCTCTTTGAGCGAATCGTAAGATGCGCGAGTATTGCTAACCTCGATCCCCAAGCTCTTGAGTTTGCTCGTCGCCTGCTGGCGGTAGTCATAAACTAGATTTATTTTTAAAACATCCCGTGAGGAGTCCTCTGGCTGATAAACAAAAAGGTCAAGGCCGGAGGGTTTCTCCCAGATAGCTTCGGCTTCGGTTATGGCATCCAGGAAATATTTTTTAGAAATATTAAACTTCGTGTCAAAGGTGCCTAAATTATATGGGGTGGGCTCCGCGCAGGGTGTGGAAAAAAATTTATTCTTAAATTGCCAGCCGACAGCGGCAATTATGAGCAGTATTCCTAAAGTTGCCAAATAATTCTTCATGAGAAGAATTATACCAATTTATTGATTTAAAACGTAGGCAAATATAAGCGGAGCCACAATGGTAGCGTCGCTCTCGATGACGAAGCGCGGGGTGGTAACGTCGAGCTTGCCCCAGGTTATTTTTTCGTTCGGCACCGCACCCGAGTAAGAGCCATAGGAAGTGGTAGAGTCGGAAATCTGGCAGAAATAGCCCCAAAGTTTGCAGTTGATCTGGAGGTCCTGCTGGATAAGAGGAACCACACAAATCGGAAAGTCCCCGGCAATTCCTCCCCCGATCTGGAAAAATCCTATTTCTTTCTTTTTCGTGTTTTCCAAGTACCAGTCGATAAGCATGGACATTGCTTCGAGTCCGGATTTTACCGTGCCAATATTTTTTATATTCTTCCCGTAAAAATTCTCCCCTCTGCCACGGGTCAGAGCCACAAAAATATTTCCGAGCGTAGAGTCCTCCCAGCCCGGCGTCCAAATCGGAATATTTTTCTCGCAGGCGGCGAGAAGCCAGGAATCCTTCGGGTCAATTTCTTGGTGCTTGATGTGGCCCTCACGGATCATCTGATACATGAATTCATAAGGGAAATAGCGCTCGCCCCGCTCGTCCGCACGCATCCATAGTTTTATTATTTGTCTTTCAATGCGACGCATGGCTTCGTCTTCCGGAATAGTAGTATCGGTCACGCGATTAAGCCCGCGCTTAAGTAACGCCACCTCATCTTCCGGAGAAAGTTGCCTATAATGCGGCACGCGTACGTAATGATTGTGGGCAACCAGATTGAAAATATCTTCTTCGAGATTGGCCCCAGTGCAAGTGATAGCATGCACTTTATCCTGTCGGATCATCTCGGCCAGAGAAAGACCGAGCTCGGCGGTGGACATCGCGCCGGCTAGCGTCACCATCATCTTATTGCCGTCGCGGAGAAATTTATCATAGGCCTCAGCTGCATCCACCACCGCCGCCGCATTAAAGTGACGGTAATGATGTTTGATGAAATCCTTTATTTTATTCATCTCATTAATAATTATACAGAACTATTCTATAAAAGAAAGCCCAACTTAGAGTTTTCCACAGAAAGAACATCCGGGAATCAAAAGGGATTTTGTTTGCGTTGTAATTAAAAGTATGCAATAATCTCTTCATGCAGGCAGTTCTAAGCGTTTTGCCTTATATGGAAATAATATTCTCGGTAGTGCTTGTCCTATCGATTTTGCTCCAGCAGTCCGGTGCCGGAGTGGGTGGGGCGTTGGGCGGTGGCGATGGTGGAAGTTTCCATCACACACGCCGAGGTTTCGAGAAGTTTCTTTTTTATTTGTCTATAATCTGTGGAATTCTTTTTGCGGTATCTGCTTTTCTGTCCATCTATCTGAAGGCACATATTTAGTAAAAAACTTTCTACTAAAATATTTTTTCTTATGGAAAATCCGTTAGGTCGCATGCACCAGATAAAAATTACTGGTAAATTACCGAAAAAAACAGAAATTAACTCGGTCCTCGCTCATTTCTCCAAAAAAGAATGGGTGGTTTTCTCTGGCCTCTGCCTGATTCTGCTCATCAGCACGCTCGCGATACTGCAGAAGATAAATAAATCTTTTATGGAAAGCATACCGATGTCTGGGGGTTCCCTTTCCGAGGGCATCGTCGGCTCGCCGCGTTTTGTAAATCCGATACTGGCAAACTCGATGGTTGATCAGGATCTAACCGCTCTCATTTATTCCGGCTTGATGAGGAAAAATTCGGATGGCACGCTTATCCCGGACCTAGCCGAAAAATACGAGGTATCGGCTAATGGCCTGATCTATACTTTTACCCTGAAAGACAACCTCTCTTTTCAGGATAATGTACCGCTCACGGCAGAAGACGTGCTCTTCACGATCAATCAAGCAAGAGATCCGGTCATTAAAAGCCCGCGGAAGGCAAACTGGGACGGCGTCCTAGTAGAGAAGACCGATGAAAAGACGATCGTGTTTACTCTCAAGCAACCTTATGCATCTTTTCTGGAAAACGCCACGTTGGGAATTCTCCCGAAACATATTTGGGAGGGCTCGCCCATTGAGCTCAATGATGCCAACACGAATCCGATCGGCTCCGGCCCCTACAAGGTAACAGGCGCCGTCAAGCGGAACGGTATTATTGATGAATATGAACTAGGAAGATTCAGTAAGTTTAGTTTAGGAAAATCTTATATAAAAAATCTTGATCTGCACTTCTACTCCAATGAAAATGACGTCATCGGTGCACTCAAGGATGGAACAATCGAGCAAGTAAGTTCGATCTCCCCTGAAAACGCGGAGCTACTCGGAGAAGGAGGGTATCGCGTCGAGTCGTCGGTCTTGCCGAGGGTCTTTGGTCTTTTCTTCAACCAGAATCAGAATCAGATTTTTTTGAATAAAAACATCGTCAGGGCCATCGATGAAGCCATAGACAAGGACCGTATCGTAAGAGAGGTGCTTTCGGGCTATGGCGTGGCAATTGACGACCCGATACCGCCCAATATGATCGCTTATCAAAAATTAAAAGAGGGTGACGGCCTTTCCCGCCTGGAAGTCCGAGAGAAAGCGAAAGAGATTCTGGCAAAAGACGGCTGGAAGCTGGGCGAGAGTGGATTCCTGGAGAAAACAAAGAAGGAAAAAGGAAAGACGGTGACAACGATTTTAGAATTTTCTATTTCGACCGGAAATGCGCCGGAGCTGGCCCGGTCGGCGGCCTTTATTCAGGAAGATTTGGCGGCCATCGGTATGAAAGTCGAAGTGAAAACCTTCGAAGCTGGCAACTTAAATCAAAGCGTGATCCGCCCAAGAAAATATGACGCCCTCCTTTTCGGTCAAATCATAAATCACGAATCAGACCTTTACGCTTTCTGGCATTCTTCGCAGAGAAAGGATCCGGGACTGAATGTAGCAATGTATACAAATACCAAGGTAGATAAAATCTTAGAAGATGCATTCGTTACAGTGGACGAGCAAACCCGAATCAAGAAATATGCGCAGTTTGAAGATGAGATCAAAAAAGATATGCCAGCTGTGTTTCTCTACAGTCCAAAATTTTTATATGTCGTAGCGAAGAACTTAAAAGGCCTGGCAATGGATCACGCCACTCTGCCTTCAGATCGCTTTTCTGGCGTGTATTTATGGTACACTGAGACAGATAATATCTGGAAAATATTCAATTAAACTATGTTAAAAAAAACAAGATTGTCTTTTAGCTCCGTAAGTAAGGACCCAAATCCTGAACCGAGAACGCCTGCCCGAAATATTATCCATAATGTTGCCGGCAGGCCGACTCGCCAATTCATCGGAGGCCGGAAAAAAATGGGGGGCTCTACTTTTCAGTATACCAAGAAGAGATTTGGTGACGGACGAGGGAGCAAACGCCCTTATGATGCAAAAAGTCAATTCAATAAAAATATTAACGCTGTCAAAATACCGGATCTTGAAGAAGGAGTGATTAGAATCGTGCCCTTAGGCGGCGTGGAAGAGATCGGCAAGAATATGACTGCTGTAGAAATTGGCAATGATATTATTGTAATTGACGCAGGAATGCATTTCTCCAATGAAGAAACGCCCGGGGTGGACTATGTGATACCCAATACTACTTATCTTGAGGAACGCAAAGAAAAAATACGCGCGCTCATCGTCACGCACGCCCACCTAGACCACATCGGCGGAGCGCCCCTGGTGCTTTCCCGCATCGGAAATCCCCCAGTGTATTCCCGAAATCTTTCGATCCTCATGATGCGAAAGCGCCAGGCAGAATTCCCGCATCTGCCGAAAATGAACGAGCAAATAGTCGAGAAGGATTCCGTGATTACCTGCGGCAAGATAAAAATTCGCTTCTTCGGCGTGACTCATACGATTCCCGACTCGATGGGCGTAATTATTGAGACGCCGCACGGGTGGATAGTGACTCCGGGAGATTACAAGCTGGACCAGATAGACGGCAAAGTATCCGAGGAGGAAGAAAGAGAATATGCTATTTTTGACCGCGCGAAGGTGCTTCTTTTGATGACGGACTCGACGAACATAGAGAACGAGGGATTTTCTTTGCCGGAAATCAAGGTTCACCAAGGACTGGAGAATTTGATAAAAAAAATAAATGGACGCATCATTATTGCCGCTTTTGCTTCGCACATTACCCGGCTAGCGCACGTGGTCCGGGTAGCGGAAGCTCTGGGTAAAAAAATAGCCACGGACGGGCGCTCGATGAAGACAAATATCGAGGTGGCCATCGAGGCGGGATTCTTCAGGCCCAAAAAAGGCACCATTATCCCGATCGAGGAAGTGAAGGATTACCCGCCGAACAAAGTGGTTATACTGATGACTGGCGCGCAGGGTGAAGAATTCGCCGCGCTTAATCGCGCTGCTAACAAATCCCACACGAAATTCTCCCTGCAAAAGGGGGACACTATCATTCTCTCGGCTTCGATTGTGCCCGGAAATGAAAGAGCGGTGGAAAAAATGAAGGACGGACTGGCGCGACAGGGTGTGCGCGTTATCAGCTATCGCACGGCTGGCGAGGACTTTGTGCACGCGACCGGACACGGCAACAAAGAGGATGTAAAATGGCTGCACCGGAAAATACATGCAAAATTCTTTATTCCAATACATGGTAATCACTACCGACTGGTCCTCCATAAAGAGCTCGCGATGGAGCTCGGCCTGTCGGAAGAAAACATCATCGTTCCGGATAACGGTTCAATTATTGAAATTTCCGCTGACGGACAAAGAATAACCAAGCGCAAGGAGAAGGCGCCTTCGGGGCTCATGATGGTGGATGGCACCTCTATCGGCGACGCCCAGGATGTAGTTATCCGCGACCGCATGATGCTCGCCCAGGACGGCATGTTCGTCATCATCGCGCTCATTGATCAGAAAACCGGAAAACTAAAAAAGTCGCCCGACCTCATTTCCCGCGGGTTCGTTTATCTGAAAGAAAACCAGGAACTTTT
>Ga0156116_113_pt2 | contig 7526 bp, 9 predicted proteins | sample RifCSPlowO2_02_FD_107769 | JGI IMG/M metagenome (GOLD analysis project Ga0156116, IMG submission 107769) | Candidatus Nomurabacteria bacterium RIFCSPLOWO2_02_FULL_44_12
AAATATTGATTTTAAGAGAGGAGAAAAAATTGCGGTGATTGGCGAAAGTGGCGGTGGCAAGACGACTTTCCTAAAAATATTTCGTGGACTTTATTTACCAAAGAGCATAATTCTCTGTATTAACGATAAAGAGTGCGGAGATGATTTAAATATAATAAGTGATTCCATTTCTTTAATACCACAAGACCCAGAGATTTTCTCTACTACTATTAGGGAAAATATTACACTGGGTGTGGATTATGAAGATAGGGAGATAAGAAAATTTACGGACATGGCTTCATTCACGGAAGTAATTTCCCGACTACCTAAAGGTTTGGAATCCAGTATCGTGGAAAAAGGAGTGAATTTAAGCGGAGGCGAAAAACAGCGCTTAGCGCTCGCGCGTGGGCTTTTAGCCTCCAAAGACAAAGATATTATTCTTTTAGACGAGCCAACAAGTAGCGTAGATTTTCATAATGAACTTAAGATTTATGAAAATATTTTTTCAAGCTTGCCAGACAAAACTATTATTTCCTCTATCCACAGGTTGCATTTACTTTCACTTTTTGATGATATTTTCTTTTTCAAAGATGGCAAAATTGTTGCGAGAGGAAATCTTGAACAATTAAAAGAAAAGTCAAAAGATTTCAAAAAACTTTGGGCGAAATATATAAAAACTCAGAATCAATAAAAAAGCTATTTTCTGAATTGAAAATTAGGGGCATTGTCTGCATGTCCCTGACCAGCCAGAGTAGATATCGCTGGGACGCGAGCCCAAAGGGAAGCATCCGGTTACTCCGGTTCGCACTCCTGACAAATAGTAGTCCCCAGAACAGCGGTACAAGGAACCACATCCCGTAGGGATACACTGACTATTTTTGTTTCCACCGCCCCCACTACTATCTCCAGTATAGGAGGGAGCCGTATCAGTAAAAGTGGTTATATATATTATAAAGATTATCAAAAATATTAAAAAAATAGCTATTCCCAGACCGTTATTCTTAACAGGTGCTGGTTGGATAGTTGAGTTGGCAGATTGTGCCGCTGCGACAATTTTCTTTCGCGTATCATCTTCCAATCCGCCGAATGCAATATAGAGAAAACCTCTCCAAACTCCTTTTAAAATTAAAAAATACAGGACTAATCCTCCCACCGTATAAATAATATAAATACTATTTTTCTGTAATATATCGCCAACATTTTTTTGTGATATATCAATATTTAGATAACCCTTATAAAAAATAATAGCGACAACAAAGAATGGAAGTAATAGAAAAAATACCTTCGCCACCCTATAATACCATTTTTGTTCCAAAGATGATTTTTTGATTGACATATTTTCTAACTATAAATCATTATACAACAATAAAAACAAAACCGCTAACTGGCTCCGGGGGTAGGGATCGAACCTACGACCAATCGCTTAACAGGCGACCGCTCTACCGCTGAGCTACCCCGGAATATTAAAATAAAAAAGAACAATCCTGTGGCTACAAATAATTTCTCGCCGTCGCTCGAAATTTTCGCAGCCCGCCCCTCGCGGTTTTGCATGCTCGCAAAACATCGCTGTGGTCTCCACAAAACTCAAAAATCTCAAGCAGTTGAAATTTTTGAGTTTTGTGGACCCGACCGGATTTGAACCGGTGACCTCCTCATTGCAAATGAGGCGCTCTACCAACTAAGCTACGGGCCCCAGTTAATTGAGGTTATTCTAGCTTATTTTTTCAATAATGCAAAGCCGTTATCTGCTATAATAGGAAGAATGGAAAAAATAAAATTTATTGAGAATCCGTGGTCTTTGGAATCGGAAAATATTTTCACTCAACTGGAAACATCTCCCCAAGGCCTGTCAGAGAAGGAAGCCCTGCGCCGGCTGGATATTTACAGCAAGAATATATTTCATAAACAAGAGAAACAAAACACCGTCGCCATTTTTCTAAAACAGCTTACCAACCCGCTTATCTTTATTTTAATTTTTGCGGCAATCGTAACAACTCTACTCCAGGAGTGGGCTGAAGTCGCGGTCATTACGCTCGCGGTGCTGGTGAATACGGGCCTGGGATTTTACCGCGAATATCACGCGGAAAACACTCTGGAGAAACTAAGCAGTTTTATTAAAGATCGCTCCCGAGTCATCCGTAGCGGCCATGAAGCAGAAATTGATTCGGAGATGCTGGTGCCGGGAGATGTAATCAAGCTTGCTTACGGCAGTCGGGTGTCTGCGGATGCCCGAATCATCAATGTCAATAATCTTAGCACCGACGAAACTATCCTAACCGGAGAGTCCACGCCGGTGCGGAAGTTGGGGGAAGTTAAGCCGGTTGCCGCTTCTACTCCCGAGCGTGCCAACATGGTGCACGCCGGAACGCTCGTCGTCGACGGTTTTGCTACGGCTGTAGTCGTTTCGACCGGCGACAAAACGGAAATTGGTAAAATCGCGGGATTGGTTTCCGGCATTCATCGGGTTAAGACCCCGATCCAAAAGGGCTTGTCGCGGCTGGCGTGGATTATTTTTGCAATTGTGATAGTAGTCGTTATCGGCATTTTTATGCTGGGTGTTTACCGCGGGGAGTCAATATTCGGTATGTTGGTGCTCTCGGTGGCGGTGGCTGTCGGCGCCGTGCCCGAGGCCTTACCTATCGCTCTTACGGTAATTCTCTCTATCGGCGCGGAGCGGATTGCCAGAAAGCGCGGGATTGCCCGGACGCTCATTGCAGCGGAAACACTTGGTTCGACCACTGTCATTATGACGGACAAAACCGGTACTCTCACCGAAGCTAATATGCGTTTGGTAGGAATTTATACAGTAGATGAACTTGTCGCTGGCAGTACGGAGCCCGCGACTTATAGCAAAAAGGACCAGGAAATTCTTGAAATGGCCCTGGCGAATGTGGATGTCTTGATTGAAAATCCGAACAGTAAAGTATCGGCTTGGACTTTTAAGGGGAAACCGTTTGAGGTAAATATCGTGAAAACCGCGAGGGACAACGGGCTGGATACTTCTCGTTTTGGCGGGAGCGGCGGCTCCCAAATTTTAATTCCGTTTAATTCCACCCATAAATTTTCCGTTTCAATGCTTGGTGGAATTTTTATAATTATGGGTGCGCCGGATGTATTGCTGGCCAGATCAAAAATGGACGCTCAAACTTATAACAAAATTGAGTCGTGGATAATAAAAGCGAGCGATGAAGGTAAGAGATTAATTGCGCTCGGCAAAAAAACGTCCCCCATAACTTCCGTCTCCGGCGTGGAAAATATCGAATTTATCGGCATCCTGGCTTTTCACGACCCGGTGCGCAAAGAAGTGCCGACGGCGATAAAGAGCATCGAAGCGCTGGGTACCCGTATCGTGATGGTGACCGGTGACTTGAAAGGCACGACTGTTGCCGTGGCGCGGGAGATTGGTTGGACTATTACCGAGCAGGAAGTGCTGACGGGTCGTGATCTACAGGCAATCTCGGACGAGGCCCTGCTTGAGGTCATGCCTTCAATTAAAATTTTTGCCCGGGTCACACCGGAAGATAAATTGCGTATCGGACTCTTGTATCGCAAGCTTGGGGAAGTGGTGGCCATGACCGGGGACGGCGTCAACGATGCGCCGTCACTTAAAGCCATGGACATCGGGGTGGCGCTTGGTTCCGGCAGTGATGTGGCTAAAAGCGCGGCGGACCTCGTATTACTGGATGATAATTTTAAGACAATCAGTATGGCCATTCATGAAGGACGTAGAATTCTGGCAAATATTCGCAAGACATTTGTTTACTTGATGTCCAACTCGCTGGATGAGGTCTTTGTTATCGGCGGGAGTTTATTGGTCGGTATTGCCCTGCCGCTTTCCGCGCTCCAAATTATTTGGGTCAATTTATTTACCGGCAGTTTGCCGGCGCTCGCCTTTGCTTACGACGAGGATTTTGACCATGAAATGTCGAAAAAGCACACCCTCAAATCAATTTTTACCCGTGAAGTGAATATTCTTACATTCGGAATTGGGGTATTCAGCTCGCTCTTATTATTTTTGATGTATTACCTCCTGATACGCTTTGGGGTTGAGCTTTCTCTGGCGCGCTCGGTATTTTTTGTTTGCTTTGCCTCATATATTCTGGTTATTGCTTTTTCATTTCGCAGTTTACATAAACCACTTTTTTCCTATCCGGTATTTTCAAACAAAAAACTGAATCAAAGCGTTTTAATTGCCGTTGTCTTGCTGGTTGCCACCATGACCCTGCCGGTGTTTCGTGAATTATTTGAACTTGCGCCACTGCCGCCCGTCTGGCTATGGTTTATTGCCGGGTGGCTCGTCCTCAATGTGCTTTTAGTCGAGTTTGCCAAATATCTATTTAGGAGAAGGAGACAATAAATTTGGTATAATGTATATATGAAAAACATTGTGGATCCGATTTCCCACGCGAGTATGATATTAAACTGGAGCGGGATAGCGATATATACCGACCCGGTAGGGGAGACGAAACTTTTCCTAGGCAAACCCGATCCGGACATAATCTTACTTACGGATATACATGAGGACCATCTGGATATCGCCCGACTCAAGGTACTTGCGGTGGAAAAAACCATTATCGTAGCGCCTAAGGCCGTAGCAGACCTCCTGCCAGATGAGCTTGGGCCAAAAATTTTCGTAATGAAAAATGGTGAAAAGACAGACCGATTAGGATTTAGCATAGAAGCAATACCAGCTTACAATATTCCGGAGTCCGACAAAGCTTTCCATACTAAAGGCCGAGGTAATGGATATGTTTTGGAAAAAGATGGCAAGAGGGTATACATTTCGGGAGATACTTCTGGCACTCCGGAGATGAAGAATTTGCAGAATATTGATTTGGCATTTGTTGCCATGAACTTGCCTTACACTATGGGTATCGAGGAAGCGACCGAGGTGGTGCTGGCTTTCAAGCCCAAAAAAGTTTACCCATATCATTATCGCACACCCAATGGTTTCAGCGACGTGGCAAAATTCAAAACTTTGGTGAATACCGGGAACCCCGCCATCGAAGTTGTCCAGCTTGACTGGTATCCAAAATAAATTAGATTTGCTATAATTCCGGATATGGCAAAACGAGGCACAACTTTAAGTCCGAAGAAAAAGTCCAGGCGTTCGCACAAGACCAAAAAGCGTTTGGCGATAAAATACGCCCTGCTAACGGCTAAATTAAAACGACGCAAACATAAGTAAGCAGTTTTTATTATTTTATTAGTAAGATAAGAATAAATAATATGACAAAGAATAATTTTGTGTCGGTTGCATCGTTTATCTTTCTGGTCGTAGGTGTTCTTCATGTGCTTCGCCTGCTAAACGGCTGGGAAGTTCAAATCGGCGGTTTTGTTCCCCCAATGTGGGCCTCTTGGGTCGCCTTGATTCTCGCGGCGTATCTAGCCCTTCAAGGTTTTCGTTTGGCTCGAAAGCCGTAATATCGATTTCTCAATGTAATATTGTAAACGCAGCTTCGTCACATAATCGGAGGGGTTCTTTTTTGCTTGAATTTTGTTGATATTATCAGTTTAATAACAAATTTATGATTAACAAACTCGCTCTCTCTGTTTTGTTGTTTGCTCTCGTAATAAGCGGCGTAGCGTTTTCTTCGGTTTCTACTGCCGAAGCTCAAACCGCGACATTTCCAGCGGGCTGTGCCTCCGGGCTGGGCTACAGCGCCACTACCGGACTTCCTTGTAACGGCACCAGTGTTGCCACCGCGAGATACATGCCCGGTTGCACCAGTGCCCTAGGATACAGTTCAATCAACGGCCGTCCTTGTAGCGGAGGGTCAGTGGCTATACAATGGCTCGCTGGCTGTTCTTCTACTATAGGTTACAGTTCGATTACTGGTGAGCCCTGTAATGGCACGGCAGTGGCCACGCCCGTAATTGTTTCTGGAACGGGATCCTTGGGATTTCCTACCACCGGTGCGGGAGGTGATGCATCGCGTAACGTGATCCTAATCCTAACCTCGGCCTTGGCAATGCTCTTGGGTTCACTTTATCTTGCTCGCAAATATGTGCTAAGGTAAGGTAAAATAGGGTGATACCTACAAAGACGGATGCCAGGAAACTACGGGTATCCGTCTTTAGCGTTATGAAACAAAATAAAACAATACCGTTTGTAGCGATATTAATTGTCATATCAATGTTCTATTTCGGCAGAACCGTTTACCGGGCCGTTTCCTACGCGCCGACTGATGAGGTTGCCTTACCGAATGATGTCAAGAAAACTTTTTCCCCGGAGGAGAAGAAAATTAACCCTGTTTTGTACCCGCAATATTTGCGCATACCTTCCATTGGAGTAAAAGCTAAAGTGCAGAAAGTCGGTATTACGAAGCTTGGCAATATGTCCACACCAAATAATTATACCGATGTCGGTTGGTTTAAGTATGGCACTCTGCCGGGCGAGGTTGGGAGCGCGGTAATTTCCGGACACGTGGATAACGGACTCGGCATGCCGGCGGTATTCGCCGATTTGAAAGACGTAAAAGTTGGGAGCGATGTATACATCGATCAAGCTTCAGGCGACACCCTGCATTTTGTGGTCAGGGATATAAAAACCTATGACTACAAAGCGCCAACGGAAGAAATTTTCAATCAAAACGATGCTCCACTTTTGAAATTGATAACTTGCACAGGTAGCTGGATTTCTGAATATCGAACTCACAACCAACGGTTGGTGATAACCGCCGTCGAATCATCTCCCTAACAATTTGTTATAATTATATTATGAACGCACGAATGATAGACAAAATCATCGCCTTACTCAACCCCCAAAGGCACAAGGGCGAGAAGAGCTATCTCTCTACCATTTTGACTGAATATAAAAACAAGCGTCCGAACTATGAAGAGTTCCGTATTGCCGCCCATCGAGCACTTGAGGCGTTGCTTAAAGAAGGGGAGTACAAGTACCAAATTATTTCCAGAACCAAAACCCATGAACGTCTGGAAGAAAAACTTCTGCGCAAGAAAGAACATGGAATTTTTTATCATTCGGTGGAAGAGGTGGAGGATCTGGTGGGGATTCGCATAATTTTCTATACCGAACGAGACAAGGAAAAATTCGTAAAAAAAATCAAAAACGAGATCGGCGGTTTCATGAAAATAGAAGAGAGGGTCAAAGATAACGGCTACCGGGCCACGCATATCATCATGTCCTTTGGTCGGAAAAGGTTAAATCTAAGCGAGTATAAACAGTTCCGAGGGCTCAAAAGTGAAGTTCAAATCACCTCGATCCTGCACCATGCCTGGGCGGAAATCGAACACGATCTAATATATAAAGATATAAATAATTTAAAAATTCGCGATCCTGAAAAATTTGAATTGACCAAGCAAAAAATCCATTTGCTTTTAGAAAAATATATCAAAAAAGCTGCTACGGAACTCGAGGAAATAATAGACAACGGCACAGAGTAAATATATTTTTAAGAAAACATGAAATCGGGCCTAGTGTTAAAAATTTTGGTGGCTGTATTGCTTCTGGGCGGGGCAGGTTTCTGGTATATCGACCAACAAAAGCCCTCTTATACCTATGATAACGCAGCGTGTAAAGACCT
>Ga0156116_104_pt5 | contig 6721 bp, 6 predicted proteins | sample RifCSPlowO2_02_FD_107769 | JGI IMG/M metagenome (GOLD analysis project Ga0156116, IMG submission 107769) | Candidatus Nomurabacteria bacterium RIFCSPLOWO2_02_FULL_44_12
ACCTGATTTTTCTCGAAGCTGCCAGAATGATGAAAATTGAAGCGCCCGCAAATGTAAGTTTTATTATGGTTTCGTATTTTCCGACTCCCGGGACAATCGGGGAGATGAAAACCAAGCCGACTCAATATGCGGTTCGCACTCTTAACGGGGCCGGCATCCAGCCGAATATCCTTATTGCCAGAGGCGGGACCAATCTGGACGACAAAAGGAAAGAAAAAATATCCATGATTTGCAATATTTCCAGCGATAAAGTGATTTCCGCGCCGGACGTGGATAGTGTCTACGACATACCGCTCAATTTTGAAAAAGAACATCTTTCCGATAAGCTCTGCGAGATTATGGGAATTGTTTGCCAAAAACCGGACGAGAAAGAGTGGATTAAGTGGCGGAACTTTGCGGCCTATGCGCACAATGGCAAAGAAGTAATTAAAATTGCGATGGTCGGGAAATATTTTGAAACCGGAGATTTTATTTTATCCGATTCCTATCTTTCAGTTATCGAGGCAATAAAATATTCTGCTTATCAGGAAGAAAAAAAACCGGTTATTTCTTGGCTTAACTCTTCCGACTTTGAAGAACATCCCGAAAAAATAAAGGATCTTTTAAATTACGACGGCATCATCGTGCCGGGCGGCTTCGGGACCCGGGGAGTGGAAGGGAAAATTTTGGTTGCCGAATTCGCCCGCAAGAATAAAATCCCGTATTTCGGGCTCTGTTATGGCATGCAGATGGCGGTCATCGAATATACGCGCAATGTGCTCGGCCTTAAAGATGCCAACACCAGAGAAGTTAATCCGGACTCCAAAAATATCGTTATTGACGTTATGGAGTCGCAAAAAGAGAACTTGAAAACTAATCACTATGGGGGCTCCATGCGGCTCGGCGGTTACAAGGCCTTGCTTAAAAAGGGAAGTATTGCTCAAGAGGCCTACAAGGCAGGTGAAATAATTGAACGGCATCGCCATCGCTATGAGGTGAATCCGGCTTTTATCGCCGATTTAGAAGCGAAAGGTCTCATTTTCTCCGGCCGATCTCCGGATGGCGTCCTGATGGAAATCGCCGAGCTCCCCAGAGAAGTTCATCCTTTCTATTTAGGTACTCAATACCACCCGGAATTTCTAGCCCGCCCGCTTCGCCCCCACCCGCTCTTTACCGCCTTCATTAAGGCGTGTACCAATAAAAAATAATTTGGCTGCGGGACTTGGATTCGAACCAAGATAAATGGATCCAGAATCCATTGTCCTACCATTAGACGATCCCGCAATAACTCGTCTCACTACAATAATACAAAAATCTCTTTTTATCAAATGAGAAAAATGCTATAGTGAAGTCATGAAAAAGCCATTTTTGCATGCATTGGGGGCAGTCCTATATATTGTATTTATTGTTCTTGTGGCACAAGGTGTAGGTACGCTGCTCAAGAACCAAAATGACACTATCATTATCCCAATGACTATGTTAAGTTTATTTGTACTTTCTGCTGCAATTATGGGATATTTATTTTTATCCGAACCCCTACAGCTATTCCTGGAAAACAAAAAACAAGAAGCTGTCACTTTCTTTGCCAAGACCGTCGGAATCTTCGCTTGTTTCGTAGCCGTCTTTACGATTTTGCTTTTTCTCGTTTAATGTAATCAAAATTTCAGAACTGCTTCGCAAATCTGCTATAATATGTCCATGAGAATAGAAAACCCCCCTGCTCCAAAAACTCCCGATCAAACAAAACCGCGAGTTTTGTTCGTGAAAAAAGAATTTTTCCCTTCCATCCGAAAAGGCCTACAGACCATTGAAATACGGCCGGTTTATGCCGGTTTTAGGTTGCCCCACATAGGAGAAATTTTGACATTTAAGACCTCTCCTACCAGCAGAGCAGTCAAAGTAAGGGTGGTGGGTGTGCGCCAACATTTAACACTAGCTGCAGTTTTAGAAAAAGAAAAACTAGATAAAATATTTCCAGGAATTGAGGCAAGCCAGGCAGCTTTGACCGCCCAAAGTATTTTTAATGACGAAAATATTAAGAAAAACGGGTTAATAGCCATTGAGTTTGAAAAAATATAATTATGAAAACCAACAATTTATATCTCCATGCAGATGGCGATGCTTTTTTTGTGGCCTGTGAGTTGACGCTTCGGCCGGAGCTCCGCGGTAAGCCCGTGGTGGTGGGGGCGGATCGCGGCATTGCGGTGGCCATGAGTCCCGAGGCCAAGAAGATAGGCATTACCCGCGGCATGCCGGTTTTCCAGATCAAAAAATTATATCCCGAGGTTGTGATTCTCTCGCACCATTTTGATTTATATGAGGACATCGCGAAACGGATGCGGCAAATTCTATCTTCCTACTTTAATAAAATCGAAGTATATAGCATTGACGAATGTTTTGCGCAAGTTGATCCGTCTGAAGTTAAATATTTTGGAGGAGAAAAGAATCTTTTGGCGGAACTGAAGAGAGAAATTGAAGGCACGCTTAATGTGACCTATTCTCTGGGACTGGCGAGAACCAAAGCGCTTGCCAAGCTGGCCTCCAAATTAGAAAAGCCCGGCGGGATGGTGGCGCTTCTAGCCAAGGAAGATGAAATAGCTGCGCTCAAACGTACGTCCATAGACAACATTTGGGGCGTAGGCCGGAGGACTATCCCGCGGCTCAAGCGTTTTGGGCTCAAAACCGCATACGACTTTGTTAATTTTAACTTACCGCCGTCATTTTCCCGGCCGATGTTCGAATTTCAAAGAGAACTTCAGGGCGAGGAAATTTTTGGCGTTAGTTTCAATGCCGACCCGCGGGACCAAAAGTCGATCCAGGCGACCCGGACTTTCCGGCCGGCTTCGACCGACCAGAAAGTAATTTGGCGCGAAATTGCCAAAAATGCCGAGCGGGCAAGCGAGCACGCGAGAGAGCTCCGGCTTGTATCCAACAAAGTGGGGGTTTTTGTAAAGACAAGCGAATTCAAATACAAATTTGATGAAATAAAATTGCCTATGTTTACCAGCGACCCGGGTATTATTTTAGATGCAATTGAGCCCAGGTTCCCTCGGCTTTTGAATAAACGTGAGAAGATCCGCTCCACCGGCGTGATACTTTATAACCTTACCCGCGAGGAAAGCGTGCCCTTGGACTTGTTCGGGCGGCAGGACAAAATTCTTAAAAAGCGCATCGTAGAAGATGCCGCCGACAAAATTCGCGCTAAATACGGACAGGGAGCCATCCGCCGCGCGGCCTCCCTCGCAAACTTGAAAAGAAAGTGAATTGTGTATAATGGTATTTAATGAATCCCGATGGCACATCTTCTAGCAGCGTAGCTCCGGCTCCTAGCCCGGCCGATACAACCCCGGCCCCGGCGCCAGCTACTTCAACGGCCCAAGCTGCCCCTACGCCGGCAACTCCTCGTGTCACCACCCCTGCGCCTACGCCCACACCCACCCCTATCAGTACCACTTCTGCCCCTTTGCCCATAATTACTCAAATTGAGGACACTACTGACATTCCTGCAATTCCACCCGAGAGCACAAATTATATTCCCATTGTGGGTGGCTTGGTCGCACTTGCTTTCCTTACCGCGGCAATAATCCTTCGCAGCACAAAAAAATCAAAAGAAAAAAAAGAAGACAAAAAAGATGACTCCAAGTGCCTAAATTTCAAAAAATTAATGGAAGAAAAACTGGAAGAGATAAAAGATTTGAAATCTCAAATGAGAGACAAAGTTAAAGGCAAAGGCGAGGAGTTAATTAAAAAATCTGTGGCGGGGACTGCGGCCGGCAGCCTTTTACTGAAGCTTGAAGGCGCGAATAAAGAATACGAACGGCTGAAAGATCTCCATGAAAAGTGTCTGGCAACTCTCAACCTTAAAAGTGTACACAATATTTTTATCTTCCATGGCACTCAAGGATATCCGGAGGAGAATTGGTTCCCTTGGCTTAAAGGAGAATTAGAAAAGAGAGGACAAAAAGTATTCGTGCCGCAGTTTCCGTCGCCTCCCGGCGCTCCTGCCAAAATTAAAGAATGGTTTGAGGTTTTGGGGGAATATGGCGAATATTTTAATGAAGACACTATCGTAGTGGCCCATAGTTTAGGTGGCATGTTTCTTTTACGAATTTTGGAAAAGTCCGAGTACCCCATCCATGCTGGAATTTTTGTTGGGACCCCAATCGGGAAACAACCAATTGCAAATTACGAACGGGACAGCAGTTTTACCCCATTCAATTTTGATTGGAATAAAATAAAAAATAACGCCAAACATTTTGTTGTCTTTCATTCCGACAATGACCCGCACGTGGGGCTCGATAACGGCAAAGAACTTGCCAAAAATTTGGGCGTAGAACTCTCCTTCATCCCCAAAGCCGGCCACTTCAATACCAAATCCGGCTACACCAAGTTCGAAAAATTACTCGAAAAACTGGAATCGATATTGTAGTGGTATGTAACATATTACGTAATATGTGGCTCGAGAGAAAATTGGTTTTCTTCTAAATATGCTATATTGGAAGCATGGAGTACAACAAATTAGCCACCAAAGAAATTGTAGAACGCGTTGCGCAAGCTCTCAAGGAGAGGAATGTGGAGGCCATTATGATAGAGAGCGGTAAAGACGCTCTGGCTAAAATAAAAGAGCTTGTTCCTAAAGGAGTATCGGTGATGAATGGATCTTCTACCACGCTAGAGCAGATCGGTTTCGTGGAGTATTTGAAGACAGGAGAACACGGCTGGAACAATTTACATGCATCAATTCTTACTGAAAAAGATCCGGCCCAACAATCAATACTGCGCAAACAAGCAGTATTGTCAGATTATTATTTGGGGAGCGTGCATGCGCTTGCCGAGACGGGTCAATTTGTGGTTGCTTCCAATAGCGGCAGCCAGTTGCCGCACATAGTTTTCACTTCCCCGAATATTATTTTTGTAGTCAGCACTAAAAAAATTGTGCCTTCTCTGGCCGATACTTACAGGCGTTTAGAAGAGCACGTTATCCCGCTTGAAGAGAAGCATGTGCAAGAAAAGTATGGTGTTGGCACCTATCCAAGCAAAATTGTCACATTTAATGCAGAGAAACAATCAAAAAGGAAAATAAAAATTATATTAGTCAACGAGGATTTAGGATTTTAAAAAATCTTTGAAATAAAAACGACCTCCTCACCCAAATTCAATTTTTGTCTAGACATGTATGTTGTTTTGTTGTATTTTACACCTGTGGCGCAAAGTAAGAAAATAAAGGCCTCTGCGTCTTAACATATGAAACTAGATATCACCCATGCATTCGAGAAAATATATGGAGAGGAAGCAGATATCATATTTCGGTTCTGCTTGGTTCGCGTGTCAAATAGGGAGCAGGCGCTCGACATAACCCAGGAGACCTTCCTGCGCCTTTGGCAGACCCTCTTGCAAGAGAAAGAGATACTCAATACCAAGGCGTTTCTCTTTACGGTTGCTCATCGGCTCATCATTGACTGGTATCGTAAAAAAAAGAGTGTTTCCTTGGATAATCTCATGCAGAACCAAACCAATACACAGTTCGATATTATCAACACCATGAATATAGACAGCGCCGAACTGAAAGCCGAGGGACGATATCTCGTAGAGAAGATACAAGAACTACGTTCTACCTTTCAGCAACCAGTGTATCTGCGTTTCGTCGAAGGGCTTTCTCCGCCGGAGATTGGGGAGATCTTGGGAATATCCGCCAACGCGGCATCGGTCCGGGTCAATCGGGGATTGCTTGAACTGAGAAAAAAAACAGGGTATGACAATACCGAAGATAATAAAAATTGATATGGAAGAGAATATGAAAAATGAAAAATTAAATAATGGAGCGAAAGAAATCAGGGCAGTAGCCATGACCCGGGCAGAGAAAGAGCGGATGCTCCAAAACATTTTGAATTCTCCTGTTCCTTCACCCTTCGCTCCGATTGCGAGCCCTTTCGCTCTTGTTTCCTTCATGGCAAAGATACAGCGAAGCCGCTTCTTTTCCTATTCAATTGTCGCTTGTCTTTTTCTTTTCGTCAGTGCCGGGGGAATTGTTTCTGCCTCTCACAGCAGCTTGCCGGGAAGCGTTTTTTATCCCATAAAGGTGCAAGTGCTCGAGCCCCTTGCTTCCATCTTCACTTTCTCCCTGGAAGAGAGAGCCAAATATGAAAGCAAACTTGCCGTTACGCGCATGCTAGAAGCAGAAATTTTGGCTAACCGAGAAGAGCTTGATACTCCTAAACAAAATATAATCTCGGGTCTTCTAGAGAATCACACTTCCATTCTGGGGAAATTTATCAGTCAAATTCAGGAAACAAATTTGGCTACCCATAAGGACAATGATATTGTCATTGATTTTCAAGCCGGGATGAATGCCCATGCGGAGATATTAGATATTTTAAACAAGGATAACAATGCGCCGGAGCTTCCCCGAAGTAGTAAAATTTCTGATACAGCACGTGCCAGTGCAGTTAAAATCAGAAGTTCTTTAATGAATGTCAAGAACCGGCCAGCGTGCAGTTACGCGGATCACAAAAATAAAGACGAGTCCCTTATTACTGATGCGGTTAAAGGAATAAATTCTGCCGCCAATGATTCATCTCCAACGAATCAAGAAATTATCGATGCAACAAATCAAAAAATCGATAAAGCAAGACAACTCATCCAAGAAGCAGCGGAGGACGAAGAGAGAGGAGACAATGACAGTGCTCACTCAAAACTTCTTGATTCCGAAAGCTCTGCAAAAGAGGCCGGAATTCTCCTTAAA
>Ga0156116_128_pt1 | contig 6303 bp, 7 predicted proteins | sample RifCSPlowO2_02_FD_107769 | JGI IMG/M metagenome (GOLD analysis project Ga0156116, IMG submission 107769) | Candidatus Nomurabacteria bacterium RIFCSPLOWO2_02_FULL_44_12
GCTTTATTTGGCTCTAGGTGAGAATCCGCCGGCCGGCGGAGGGAAAGTACGCGCGGAGTACCGGGCTAAATTTCAGAGCTATCTTTTCGACGATTTGGATACCCCCCGGGCCCTCACGGTGCTTTGGGAACTGATAAAGGACGAAAAAATTTCCAAGGCCGACAAAAAGGTGACTATTTTGGATTTTGATAAAGTGCTTGGGCTCGGTTTTGCCGATTTAAAAGAAGAAAAAATTTCAGAAGCAGTGAAAAAATTAGCCCAAGAGCGCGAAGAGGCGCGCCAGAAAAAGGACTTCAAAAAGTCCGACGAATTGCGCGTTAAAATAAATTCTCTGGGCTACGAAGTAAAGGACTCCGCTGACGGCCCAAAAATTTCAAGAATGTAAAAGAAGCCCGGCAGTCACGAGACCGTCGGGCTTCCGAAGGGAACTTTCCCCTTCACGTCGTTCGTTGCGAAACGGCGATTGCCGTCAGCCGATGGCGGCGTTGGAAAGCGGCAAGTCCTCCTTCCTCACTGGCGGCTCCGGCCGCTTGACCGGCAGCTCCGAGCTGGTCGCCGGCGGAATCTCTTCCGCCTGCACGACGATCCACTCGCCGTCGTTCATCCGGCGCACTGCCTCCCGGGGCGCAACGTGCATACGCCCCACGAGTTTTTGGATGAGCAACCGAAGCTCATCCACTGGCACTTCTGCGATCGTTGACATGGAATCTCCCTTCAAAAGTTTGCCATGACGCCACCCACTTGTTTCGCCACAGCGGAAAAAGCTCCCTGTAGTGGAGCGCTTTCTGCTGGGGCGAATTTCGCAAAGATTTTAAGGAACTTTGTATGCCTATATGTTATAGCTCAAAGACAACTTTTGTCAATGTTATTTATCCCAATTAAAGTCCCGCCCGAAGTGGCCCCACTGCGCCGTCTCGGCAAATTTCACATTCTCTAGATCAAGCAATTCTCTAATGCCCCTCGGCGTCAAATCATAACCTTCGACGGCTACTTCGTGCCCGTCCAAAACCGCCACCGCCATCACCGGTTCTGGTTTACCTATGGCGTAGGCGAGTTTTACAAATACTTCCTTTGCTTTCTCTGCTTTCACAAAATCAACCGCGATTTTTCTTGCTATATATGCACCGCTTCTGTCCACCTTGGTATAGTCCTTGCCGGAGAAAGAGCCGCCGCCCACGGTTATTTCAGGTCCATAGTTATCTATTATTATTTTCCTGCCGGAGAGCCCCGCATCGGCATCGAAACCCCCTAGGGTCCACTCTCCGGCGGGATTGATCAGATATCCCGCCTCCGCTAAAGCTTCGGCGGGCAAGTCCTCCGCCAATATTTTTTTAACTAAAAGAAAAAGGTCTGTACTTTTTGTATTCTGAAAACTCGCCACTACCGTTTGCATCTGGTCGCCATCGAGAGTTACTTGCACTTTACCGTCATAAGGATATTTCTCATAAATCCTCCGGCACAAATCTCTAGCCAAGGTGTATTCGCGCGGCATGTAATTCTCGGTCTCGATCGTAGCATATCCTTTCATAATGCCCTGGTCCCCCGCCCCGCCAACATCCACGCCATGGGCAATACTCGGACTTTGCTTCGACAAATTGATAATAACTTTAAAATTTTGGGTCTCTCTGCCGATAATTTTTCTGATTAATGACTCGAGGTTGGGAGCCGCATGGCTAGTCACTTCACCGTTTACCGTAATGAGATTATGTCCGCCCATTACTTCTACCGCCACCCGACTCTCCTTGTCCTCTGCGAGGTACGCATCCAAAATCGAGTCCGCAATAAAATCACAAATCTTGTCCGGATGGCCGGGGCTGACAAATTCCGCAGTTTTTATAGACATAAAAAAGAAAAAATGATACTCTTGGTAGTAATGGTGAAAAGTATAATCAATGAAAATGATTTAAGCAAGGCGGAGGTGGTACTTTTGGGCGCGCCTTACGAGAAAACAGCGTCCTCGCACAAGGGCACGGCCGCCGGTCCGGCCAAGGTTGCAGAGATGCTGAACAACCAGATCGAATTCTTTGACCGCAATTTCAAAGCAAATGTAAATGATTTTGTAAAAACAGCGTATCTTCCGCTCAAACAGATTTCCGAGCTACCGCCCGAGCAGTGTCTGGCAGAAATCAAAAAGATCTGCGACAACTTAGTGGCGCAAGACAAATTTATTTTTCTTCTCGGCGGGGAGCATGCAGTATCCTTGGGACTTTTTCAGGCGCTCGCCGAAAAGCATAATCCAAAAGATGTGACGATCCTGCAAATTGACGCGCATTGCGATCTGCGCAACGACGACAGCGATTATTCGGATACCCCCTCGCCGTTGGCACATTCTGCCATCATGCGCCGGGCCTCGGAGCTCGGCTACCCGATTGTGCAAGTGGGCATCCGCACTTATAATGAAGACGAATATAAATATTTTAGCGACAAAAAAAATAATGTAACAGTTTTTGAATGGAGAAAAGGAGCAATTCCAGTCGAAGACATACTTGGAGCAATAAAAACTAAATATCTTTACATTACGGTGGATGTGGACGGTTTTGATCCCTCTGTTTTTCCGGGCACGGGCACGCCTGTGCAAGGCGGGCTGTCTTGGTATTACGGAGTTGACTTCATAGAGCAATCAATTAACAAATTTGAACTTATCGGCGCCGATATCGTAGAAGTATCTCCCGAGGCAGATACCGTCCAGACCGAATACGGCGCCGCCCAACTTGCTTATACTATGATCGCGAATAAATTTAGGAGTAAACTACGTAGTTAAGTATGTAGTTTGGAAAATCTTTTTTCGGTAGATGCAAAATAATATAGTTATATCTAGAATTAAAAAATAGATACCAAACGAATATATAGGGAAGAACCAATTTTTGATTATAATTAGACCAACTATATTAGAAATAATTGGAAACAAATAAGGAGCCCACATTTCTGTCTCGGGGAATTTCCAAGATTTTACAATCGTGGGTACTGATGCTAAGGCATCACTTAATATTGCAAAAAGGACTGATATCCCCAGGTTGTGTGTAAATATATAAAATACTAATGCAAGGAAAGAAAACAAGCCACAATATATATCGAAGGCACTAATTTTCCAAAATCCATTTTTCTTCAAAATGGCTGCAACCATAACTATCAAGGATCCAAACCCTGCCACAAATATTGGCAAAATTGAAAGTCCAGCTCCCGCCTTAATCTGAAAAAAAACACCAAGAAACGGCGCAAGCGTCCAAAAAAACCAAGAAACTAGATTGGGTTTTGTGTATCCCTTAATTATACTTTGGACATATAAAATATGACCAACGAAATTTAGAGATACGGCAAAGTAAATGATGTTTTCAAAAATCATATCCCCTCTTTTTTGAGCTCGTCGGTGAGTTCACGCGCCCGGCGAGAAAGCTTGTTCGGAAGTTTTATATGGAGCTTGATGAGCAAATCGCCGCGCTTGCTTTTGGAAACCGGCACGCCCTTGCCGCGCACCCGGAGAATTTCATTTACGGATACCCCTTCCGGAATAGTCACTTCAATTGGCCCGTCGAGCGTCTCAAGGGGATACTTGGTGCCGAGCATCGCATCCGTTAGTTTTAAATTCAAATTCATTACGAGATCGTTGCCATCACGTTTGAATACCGCATGCGGTGTTACGTTCACTTTTATATACAAATCACCCGCAGTGCCATGGGATATTGCTTCGCCCATTCCCGACATGCGGATCATTTCGCCATCGCGAATGCCGGCTGGAACAACGATCGAGATTTCCTCTTCCTGGCGCAGAACTCCCTTGCCCTTGCATTTATCACATAATTCCTTCGGCACTTCACCCGCGCCGTGGCATTCCTCGCAAACTTTGGTGTTGGAAATTGTCCCCAGAAATGATCTTTTGGTTTCACGTATAGTCCCTTGTCCGTTGCAGCGCTTGCACCTTTCCATTGCCGCCCCGGCCTTGGCACCGGCGCCATGGCATGCGGCGCAGTTGGAAGTTTTGGTGATTAGGATTTTTCGGTTAGCGCCGAAAATGGCGTCGGCGAAAGCCAGGGTGATCTCCGTAGAAATATCCCGCCCTCGGCGCGTCTCTCGTCTGCCTCCGCCCATCCCACCGCCGAAAAAATCGCTGAAAATATCATTTAGATTTCCAAAATCGAATTCCGTCCCGCCGCTGGCGAAATCAGAGAAACCAAAGCCCTCTCCGCCATAGGCGGATCCGCCTTGGGCGGAAAATCCATCGAATCCGCTGCCGTATTGGTCGTATTTCGAGCGCTTGGTATCGTCCGAGAGCACTTGATAGGCCTCATTCACTTCCTTGAATTTCGCTTCGTTGCCTTCTTTTTTGTCGGGGTGATATTTATGCGCCAATTTATAGAACGCCTTTTTTATTTCGTCCTTGGAAGCGCCCTTGTTCACGCCCAAAACATTGTAGTAATCTTTAGCCATAATTTTATTTTAATTAAAAATCTAAAATTGTCAAGAGTTAATTTAAATCATTGGTTCTGCCTCGCCTTCTTTTTTGATTTTTTCTACAGATTCAATGTTGCCTTCTTCACCCGCTGGTATTGCTTCGCCTTTTTCTCGCGCCTTCCTTTTTGCTCGGCCTTCAATAATCGCTTTTTCTTCCGCACTGCGGATAATCGTGGCCTCTTCTTGGGCAATTAATTTCGCGGCATCATTTTTAGATATGGAATACTTCCGGCGCGAGGCCTCCTTGATTTCTTTTTTATATGAAGGATGGGTAGCCGGCAGGACTCGGAGGGACTCGGCCGAAAAAGGATCATAGGATTCTCCATCAATAGTCATCTTAATATAAAATTCGGCTACGGCCAGATTGATCATGTCCTTTACATCGAAGAGCGGGGCAAATTCCGGTTTTAATTTGACTGCATCCTCCCCGCCAACTCGAAAACAAACGAGGGTTCCGGTGTTTCCGAGCACGGCGTGCTGTACTTCCGGAATGAGCTGGCCCATATATTGATTGGCGATAGTGAGGTTCAGCGCATATTTGCGGGCTTCGGATAAAATATTTTCGAATGTCCGAGTCACAATGTTGTGAAACTCGTCGATGTATAAATAAAAGTCCTTGCGTTGCTCCTCCGGAACACCCGCCCGCTCCATTCCGGCTTGTTTGATTTTGGTCAAAAACATTGAACCGAAAAAGCTGGAGTTTTCTTCACCAATGCGGCCTTTGGCGATATTAATCAGGACGATTTTCTCTTCGTTCATTAATTTACCGATGTCAATTTTATTTTGCTTCTGGCCGAAAATATTGCGCAGGAGCGGGTCGGAGAGAAATTGCCCGAGCTTGTTCACCAAGGGAATGATGGCGTCGGTATCAAACTTCTCCGACCAATCGGCGAATTCAATGGCGAAGAAGCGTTTTACCATGTCATCTGTTATATACTCCACTACTTTTTGTCGGTAATTGCGGTCGGTCAACATGGAAATCATCCCGCGCATAGTGGCATGGGGGTAATCGAGAAGCGCCAGGCAAGTAAAGCGGAAAACGTGCTCTAGGCGCGGAGTCCAGTTGGCTCCGAATTGCTTCTCCAGCACTTCGATGAGTCCCTGGGTCAAAATAAATTTAAAAGCCGGATCCACGTTGGCCAGCGGATTAAAGGAAGCCGGAAAATCGACGTCCGAGGGATTAACAATGCATACGTCTTCTATGCGTTCTTTCGGTATGTAGTCCAATATCGCTTCCATCACGTCGCCGTGCGGATCAATGAGACACAGACCGTGATTGTAAGTTACATCCTGGCGGATCAAAAGCTCCAGGAGTTTCGTTTTGCCCACCCCGGACTTGCCGACAATATAAAGATGGCGCCGGCGGTCCAGGCGCTTCACGCCGAAAATAAATTTTTTCTCCTCCAGCGCCGCCACATAATTCGTCCGCCCAATGAAAGACACTTCGGAAGGGTCCACCTTGCCAAAGACCGGCAATTCCGGTGGGGGCGGACCGTATTTGATTATCTGGACTCGATTCGGCTTGGGCATAGGTCTATTTTATCACATTTTTGCTTGTTTTTTCATCGGCCGCCATTTTGTTCATTCTATAAAAAACCCCATCTTTATTGTTTATCAATTTCCCGTAGCTTCCCTCTTCTACTATTTGTCCGTGCTCCATTACTGCAATATTGTCGGTATATTTCAGCGTGCCTAAACGATGGGCAATTATGAGAAATGTTTTATCTTGGCCGTATTCTCCAAGCAATTTCTCCATTATTTTTCCTTCGGTCTCGGAATCAAGTGAGCTCGTGGCTTCATCCAATATTACAATCGGCGCATTTTTATAAATCGCCCGCGCGATACCCAGGCGCT
>Ga0156116_116_pt1 | contig 6042 bp, 3 predicted proteins | sample RifCSPlowO2_02_FD_107769 | JGI IMG/M metagenome (GOLD analysis project Ga0156116, IMG submission 107769) | Candidatus Nomurabacteria bacterium RIFCSPLOWO2_02_FULL_44_12
CGGGAGCGGGACTTGGTGTTGGAATTGGCGTAGGGACTGGAGTAGCATTATTAACCTGAAAAACATGAATGACAAGCGACTGGACTACATATATCCTTTGAGTATTGGAATCATAAACTGCTCCTTGAATACCACCGCTATCAACTGGCTTGGTCAATTCCCAGATCGCATAGGGTCGAGGGTCCCAAGGATTTTTCTGGCCATTTTTTACCGCTAGTAAATCGTTGGCATCATAAGCCCAGACCCAACTTTTGTAAGGATAAGCGTGATTGCCTTTCGAACCGTTCGCCGGATCATAGCAATAGACAACACCACCATTTGTTCCGGGAACCGGTTGACGGTCTAATGATTGAGTGGTAGTTCCCTGACCATAACACGGGATACCTATACCTTGCCGACCGAAAAATAATACGCTTTGGGTTCCTGCTGGAAATACTATCCCTTTAACACTTGTAGTCATGTTGTAATATAGATTTGGCGCGGTAGTATTACCCCAAGTACCTAGCGTCTGATTAGATTGAGGATAATAAACTAGCGGCGTTGCTGGAACAGGATTTGCCACTCCTACATCATCGGGATTAAATACAAAAGCGGCCGGCCCGAATGAAGATCGAGAAATAATTGGTATACAACACTGCCCGGTAAGCGCTGGCCCGCCAAAAGCCGACTGCCATGCAACTGGAATATTAGCCATGTAGCCATTATAGAAACCTGGGTTTAAAGTACCCACCGCATACATTCCCTGGAAACTCGGTTGAGATAAAGTCGTGCTGTGAGTAAAATGAGAGAGTCGAGCACTCCCGCTACCATCATAATATATATAAGAACTACCTATTAATTTATTGCCCCAAGCTAATAGTCCGCCTAAGTAAGAGGGGCTACTACTATATGTAGCGCCTCCCGCTAAAACGTTTCGTACGTTTCCTTCAGTGATATCGTATAGATTTTGTAATAATGTAGCTGTTTGAAGTTTGGTCATATCAGTATCAAGAGCGGGAATACTTAATTCTGCTGTTTTTTGTTCGTAAGCATGATTAGTTAAAAAGATGGAATTGTTGGCCGGATTGTAAGCCACTCCCGCAATACCATAATCAAAACCATAAGCTCCGCCAAGGTTTTTGCCGCCTGGAACTTTGAAGGCACCTAAATAAGTCAGGTTGTTTGATTGAATTAAGGGATAGCTCGTCTGTGCTTCGGCAGTATTGTACGTTAAATTTATTTGACCAATCAAAAAATTCCCAACCAGTAAACAAACTGCTACTAATATTCCCCAATGTATATGTCTATGTTGATTAAGCATAATTTTCAATTTTTAATTTTCACTGAATTTATAAGGTTTATTTGATAATTATAGCATATATTGACATTGTTTTTGATCTTGCTATACTATATATACAAATGGCTTCGGCCCGACTCTGTCGCAAGACAGAGGAAATGAAATATAGAAAAGCTCAAGGAAGTAACGCCTTGAGCTTTTCTATTAAATCAGTAAAATTGGAATCAGAAATTTGTCCGATATGACGACTTAATCTTTTTGCATCAATTAATTTTATCTGAGATAAAATTGCAGTACTTATAATACTGGGAATGAAAGAAAAACTGTAGTAATATTTATCAGCTTTCCTCTTTTTATTTTTTATAGATTTAGTCAAGGGAATACCCCAAAATATCTCATTATTAAATTTCCGGATAATCACTACTGGCCGCAAGTAATCTTCCCCAGTTCCATCTTGCTCAAATCCAACATTTTCTCCTATATAACAAAACCAGATTTCTCTTTCGTGGAAAAATGCTCGATTTTCAATAGAGTTTATTATAGATTTTTTCTTATGCCAATCTTTGTAATCTTTTTTCATGCTTTTCTCTTCCCTCGACGCTCTTCCCTCCTCCCTGGATACTACGGCGTCGTCTTAAGCCAATTCCTGTTCAATATCGAGAAGTCAATTGAATTCACTACACCGTCGCGGTTTAAGTCAGCAGTAGCGTCATTAGTAAACCATTTAGCATTCATGATTGACCAGTCAATGGTGTTAACGATGCCGTCGTTGTTGAGATCGCCGACGATGGGAGTTGGGGTGGGTGAAGTTGTCTCATATGCTTCCACTTCTGTAATCCGGCTCCATTGATCGAGAGTTTGGGTTATGTAAACTCGGATTTTGGAAGTGATAATCGGGGGGAAGGTAAGTTTTCGCCAGACCAGGTTGTTGTTGGTAACGGTAGCTCCGGGGATGGCAGTCCAGGCCGAACCTGTCCAGTATTGGACTTCAAAGTTCTTGATGCCATAGGAGGCGAAGGTCATAGTGGAAGTAGGGTCAACGGGATTAGTATAATTATCCTGCACGCTGAAAACATCAACTTCTCCCAGATTCTTGCTTGCACTGAAGTCAACTTCCAGCCAATCGGGAAAAGTATTTGATGTGCCATCATTCCAGCCGCCACTGGTCCCCCATTGCAAACCTTTGCGATCATTATTGATGGCGCCGGAGGCAGAATAGCCACCACTGTGTGTTGAGGATACCACTGCTGTCGCGCCATTGGTAGAAGAAGCGACATTGCCAGCAAGGACTGGGTAAACTGGTGGTGGTGGCCCAGGTGGAGGTGGAGGAGGCGGAGGAGGTTCCGGCGCCAGAGCTCCAACTGAAATTGTAACCGAACTTGTAACGGTGCGGCCGTTGCCGGTGCAGGCAAGAGTATAAGTGGAGGTTGCGGCAGGCGTTACGGTTTGAGATCCCGCGGTGGGCTTGGAACCGCTCCAAGCGCCGGACGCAATGCAGGAAGTGGCGTTAGCGGAGGACCAGTTGAGCGTCGTGGAGGCACCGGGACTGATTGATACCGAGGTAGCCGAGAAGCTAAGTGTCGGCGCGGGACTGGGAGCACCGCCGCTCACATCAAATACATAGACGGCGTTGGAGTGAGAATAAAGCGCACCGCCGCCCTTGGAAGCCATGATTATTTGCCTCGCACCCGGGTCTGTCATCACGCTCATCGGAGCGCCAAAATTCGGCACCAGAGAGCTCAAGTCAGTGTCCTCGGCATAGGTCACATTGTAGAGTTGCCGAGTCCCTCTGATTACTTCTGCATATTGGACCGGGTCGTAAATCTGAAGGCGCAACACTCTCCTGGAACAAAACGGCGTGCCATGCATGTACACGCAGCCGTGGTACACTGGTCCGCCCACGATCGGTTTATGATCGCCTGAACCAAAGTCGCTATTGGTAAAGCGGAAATCTACCCGCCCGGTGGCCGGATCTACCGCAGTCACTTTGATAATAGAGAAGTCACGGCCGTTGGCTGTGCTGTCACAACCAGGATCAATCCCTACCCGGCAGGTCTTAACCCACATACCGTCCCCGGGTTTCATGTTAAGTCCGTCGTTGGTAGAGGTGGAAGCCACATACATAGTACCGATCGAATTATACTGATCTCGCAAGTCGACGGACGGTGCGGGGTTGGCGAGAACAATAGTATTGGCCCAGCCCTCGGGCACAATCATCGGCACTACTATTCCCTGCTTTACCCCGTCGTCATACCAACCCATGCTGTGCGACGCACCAAAGCCGTACCAGCCAGTGCCTCCCCAAGGATCCCAGTCTTCTCCATACATAATTTTGGAATATGTTATCATAGCAATCTTGGCCGGATAAGGAATTGTCGGCGCTTGGGTGGGAGTGCAACCCAATCTTCCATTCGGGCCCGTACAAGTGGGGCCATTGCGGTTTGGCCGAAAATAGGACATCCGCGTTCCAGAAACATAATAATCGGTATTTGGTGCACAAGCATTTTCCGGTGGCGGCACTACTGCTGTTAGAGCCGGCCCATAGGATGCGCCCGACTGGACCGAGGCAATATAGCCGCCGAAGCCCACGCCCCAGCGCGCACCGGCGGACAAATTTGCGGAGACGAAAGAACTGGGAATATCCAGAACACCGGAGCCGGCTTGCGGCATAGCTAGGCCCTCTATCGCCCAACAGCCCACGGTATTTAGCCGGCGATCGTTTTCATCTAAAGTCGCCGCAGCAAAAGAATTATGCTGACCACCGGTGACATAAGTGTTTGTCCAGCTTAAGACCAGTTGGGAGAGAGCATTGTCATAATAAAGGCCGAAGGCGAAGGCCATATTTTGACCGGGTATATAATTGTCGCCGGAATTGACGACGAACTCGCCCCATTTCCCGCCCCATGGTTCAAAAGTCGCGCGAACAGCGGAGTTTATCGACGTATTGCAAGGAGATAAAGTTGTCGGCTCCGGAAATTCAGACACCCGACCGTCGCCTCCGTAAACAAAGTAGTGTCTTTTGCCGTCGGCTTCGTAGCGCATGGCCATCAGAGCGCCCGCCGCACGACCCGCGTCCGAGACACCAGCCGGGGTCGTGAACATGCCGACGCAAGTAAGATCAGAAATGGAAAGTAAATTCCCCGCCGCCTGGGATGTGCTTAAATTGACTTCCGGTTTTTTGATTTTGCTCACAACGAAACCCGCAGCGAGAAGCACTGCGATAAAGAGAATAATGTAGAGTTGTTTTTTGGTGATCATGGGTAGCTTTATTTGTATTTGAAATTATTGCTAATTTTCCAAGCACCTTTCTCTAGAAAGGCGGGAATGGTCTGCCGCTGGGCTTTATTAATAAGATTGGAATGGGAAATTCTATTTTTCTTGGCATATTCTCTAAGTGTTATTATAGTCCCGCCCTCTAAATACGCCAGTCGTTTATGATAACTATTGGTCAGCGCTTTACCGACTATTTCTTCCATAATATTTGTCCTATCTTTTTCATCGAACTCCTTGAAGGCCTGGTAATATTTTTTCTTATCAATAAATTTTATATTGATGGGAACAAAACCCTCTCGGATAAGCAGGTAATTGTTCAGTACCCGTCCGATGCGGCCGTTGCCATCCACAAATGGATGAATATATTCGAAAGTTAGGTGTAGCCTGGCAATACGCTTAATAATATTTTCGTGGCTACTACCATTGTATTCCGCGAGCATACCTTGCAACCTTTTTACAACTTCTTTTGGCGCGGGAGCAATATGGCTGCCAACCTTTACATACTCATTTTTGATTCTCCATCTACCCGCAATATTATCGCGAATATTTGATATTAACATTTTGTGAAGCATCAGGATTACCCCCAGAGTAAGCTCCTGCTCCTTGGCCCTCTTATCTATATAAGATACGACTCGAGCGAGATTTTTCGTCTCAAATATTTCTCTTTCGGTAATAAATCGGTCCAAATCAATCTGCAGAAGTATTTTTTCGGTTTCTTCTAAAGTCAGGGTGCTATTTTCAATGGCATTGGAATTATATACCTGTTCGGCAATTTCCGCTTCGCTGACAAGTTTAACAAGCGCCTCTTTGCCGGTTAACACCTGATAATATCTTTCCCGAAGCAAATTGATTTTATTAAATACTGCCGATATTTTTACCATATCTCAAGTATAGCTTTATTTAACGCTTTTGTCAACATAATCGTGAAAAAATAAGAAAAATCGTATCTTTTCACGGTTTTAATTCACCCTAAGCCAATTCCGGTTCAATATCGAGAAGTCGATGGAGTTTACAATGCCATCGCGGTTTAGATCCGCTCGGGCGTCGGAAGTGAACCATCTGGAATTCATGAAAGACCAATCCAGAGAGTTTACCATGCCGTTGCCGTCGAAGTCCCCGACGATTGGTCCGGGAGCTGGATTTGGAGCAGGCACAGGTACGGGTGCTGGAGCTGGAGCTGGAGCTGGAGTAGAAACTGAGTTCCCGCCTTCCCAGTTATCGGCGCGGGCAGAGGTAACAGCGTTGTAGAAATACAGCCCCGCAGAGCCAGAGACAATGCTGGTGTCTATGATATTGCCTCCTTGCTGAACGCCGTTTTTGAACGCCTTAAGAGTTGATCCGGAAATTTCCAAACGTAGGACATCGCCGGATGCACAACCGGGTAAATTTGCTAAGGTTGTCTCAACGCCGTTGACTCGTTTAAAAACCGAACCGCTGGAATCGCGACAAGAATAGACATAAAATTTTTCAGTTAACTGCCCCCAAGTTCCGCC
>Ga0156116_110_pt1 | contig 5595 bp, 6 predicted proteins | sample RifCSPlowO2_02_FD_107769 | JGI IMG/M metagenome (GOLD analysis project Ga0156116, IMG submission 107769) | Candidatus Nomurabacteria bacterium RIFCSPLOWO2_02_FULL_44_12
CCCATCACCCATACCAAATTCAAAAATATTCCCGCCAAACAAAAATAGAATGGAATTGCGATGGGGCTGAAATGCGAAGCATTTCAGAGACGGAGGCTGACGAGCCGAGTCGGGGTAGCAGAATTTTTCAGTAGAAAAATATCTGTGACAGGGCAGACGCTCCGACTTCGGTCGGAGCGAGGCGGAATTGTTAGCATTACCACATTAGCAGAGCGTAGAGTTTAGTTTCAAGTTATGAGGCACGCGGAGCGTGCGCATTGGTTGGAGTTTTGCTAAAATAGGTTCGAGCAAATTTAAGTAATACGCACTCGGCCTTCGTAGTTCAATGGATAGAACAGGACTCTTCTAAGGTCTCGATGTAGGTTCGATTCCTACCGAAGGCGCCGATGAAAATCAAAATTTTATACGACGATAAAGATATTTTGGCGATAGAAAAACCATCGGGCGTTTTAGTCGACGATATTTCTAAAAAATATCCCAAATTTATTCTGGCCCATCGGTTAGACAAAGAAACTTCTGGCGTGATGCTACTGGCGAAAAACAAAAAAGCGCATGAATTTTTAAAAAGGCAGTTCGCTAATCGCGAAGTAAAAAAAATTTACAACACCATTGTGAACGGACATGTAAAAAACAATCACGGAATAATAAATAAACCCATCGGCCGGAGCCCAAAAGATTTCAGGCGACATCTCGCGGGTCGAGGTGCCCGGGGGGAAATGCGGGAAGCGGTAACGGAATACAGGGTACTCAAGCGGTTCACCCTCCCTGCGCCCTCCCTTCGCAGGGAGGGAAACATCCAACAATCTCGCCCTGCGAAGGGAGAGTGGCCAAAGGCCGAGGGGGTGAAATTCAGTTTTCTTGAAATCCGCCCCAAGACCGGCCGGACGCACCAAATAAGAGTGCATATGAAATACTTAAATCACCCAATTGTCTGCGATTCACTTTATAACCCGGACGGTCCCTGCCCGAAAGGCATTAAACGCATGGCACTCCACGCTAAGTCAATAGAATTCTCCGCTCTAGGCGGATCCGCCTCTGGCGGAAAAAACAAAACAATCAAAATAGAATCACCCCTGCCAAAAGAGTTCCAAAAATTCCTTTAGTTTATTTTTTCCGCCCCACCCCAGGCCAGTTCGAAAATTCCGCGCTGAGTTTGGGCGTTGTCTTTGCTCTCTACGATAAGGACGAAAATTTCTTTACCCAGGACGAAGGTCATGACTTTGTCGCCAATTATTAATTGGTCGGTATATCCGAATAAGTATGTTTGAGGCACGTATCTTATTTTATAATTTTTTCCTTTTTTAAGATTTATCACCCGTTTAATGTAATTTTTACTTATTTCTCCGCCTTGGACTATTTCCCGAATCGGGGGATTGCGCAGTCTCTCTAGAGTTTTTAAATATAGTTTTATGACCTCCGGAAACTTTTCTTCCAAAAAATCTATATTTGTTATCCATAATCCCTCCTCCTTATTGTTTAACGAAGAATAAGCTTCCTCATAAGCTATATGCATACCCTCGATTCCTTCCAACATTCTAACCTTTGGTTTCCCAGCGGTATTTTGAAGTGCTACTAACTCCGGCAATAATTTTTCCGCTTGCTTATTCCTGAAATGAGTCATTTCCACCAGTCGGCGCGGGTGAATGGCAGAGTAAAACTTTTTCTTTCCCTTGGTCAGCTCCGAGCAAAGACCGAGGATTATTAACTCATCTATCATCAGATATACCGTAGGGCGTTTTAAGTTTGCCTTCCGGGCTATCTCGGTCATAGAGGACTCGCCTAGTTCAAGAAGGGCCAGGTATATCCCCGCTTGTTTTTCATGCAATCCCAATTGTTTCAAAGTCTCTATCGGATTCATCAATCTAGTATATATTAACCTAGAAAAATGTCAAGAAAATTGACACTTTATTATAAACTTCCTTAAAATTATCAAGTAGCATAAGTACTTCTTATCGACAATCAATATTTAAATTGACGTTTTAAAATTTAATTATATAATTTGGGCGTGGAAACAAGAACATGCCAGAATTGCAAAAAGGACTTTAATATAGAGCCGGAGGATTTTAAATTCTACGAAAAAATGCAGGTTCCGCCGCCGACCTGGTGCCCAGAGTGCCGGATGATCCGAAGGTTTTCATTTGTGAACATTAGGACACTTTATAAAAGATCCTGTGATCTCTGTGGCGCAAGTATAATCTCGATGTTCCACAGAGACAAAAAATTAAAGGTCTACTGTAATCCCTGCTGGTGGGGCGATAGTTGGGATGGCACAGAATATGGAATGAATTACGATCCCTCACGCTCTTTTTTTGAACAAATGAAAGAGCTGCAAAGTAAATCTCCTTATATGGCATTGGAATGTACCTATACCACAAACATTAATACTCCGTACACGAACTATACTGCTTGGCAGAAAAATTCGTATCTAACTTATTTTGGGGATTATGTAGAAAATTCTCTTTACAGTACTATTTTGGCTCACATTCGGGATTGCATGGATTGCTATCACATAGATGAATCCGAACTTTGCTACGGTAGTATCGGTGGCCATAAATTATATAATTGCCATTTTACCATTGATTGTGGAGATTGCCACGACGTGCACTTTTCTCGTAATTGTTATGATTGCTCAAATTGTTTTGGATGTGTGAATTTACGGAATAAAAATTACTGCATTTGGAATAAGCAACATACTAAAGAGGATTACAAAGAAAAAGTAGCCCAAATAAATATGGCTTCCTGGCAAACAGTTGAGCTAACCTTAAAAGAATTTCAGGAATTTTCCTTCCAATTTCCTCGTCGCTTCTACATGGGTGACAGTCGGAATAAAAAGGTTTCCGGGGAATATGTATACCAGTCAAAAAATGCCCACGACGTGTACATAGGGGTCGGCGTAGAAGATAGTCGATTTGTTCAATTTTTAACCCTGCCGAAAACGAAAGATGCTTATGATTATACTGGTTGGGGCAATAACTCAGAAAAGCTATACGAGTGTTGCGTCGTAGGGGAAGGAGCATCCAATTGCCGTTTTTGTAGTGAGTGTTTCTCTAATGCACGCAATCTAGAATATTGTATTTACGCAGCTAACAGCTCAAAAGATTCTTTTGGTTGCATCAACTTAAAGAAGAAACAATATTGTATCTTGAATAAGCAATACTCAAAACAAGAATACGAAACTTTAAAATTTAAGATTATTGGGGATATGGATAAAAATCCCTATATCGACGAGAAAGGAAAAGTTTACAAGTACGGAGAATATTTTCCACTTATACTGTCTCCTTTTGGGTATAACGAAACAATTGCTCAGGAATATTTCCCAACTACTGAAACCGAGGCCACTAAAAAAGGACTTAGTTGGTTCGAGAAGGAAAAGCCAGTCTACAAAATCACCAAAAAAGCGGCTGATCTGCCAGACGACCTAAAAGATGTCAACAAAAATATCCTTCAGGAAGTGATTGAATGTATGAAATGTAAACGCGGGTATAAAATAATAGAAAATGAATTAAATTTTTTAGGAAAATTTGGTTTACCCATTCCGCGCTATTGCCCTGAATGTCGCCATCGAGCACGTTTCGTACAAACAAACATGCCTAAACTTTATCACCGCGAATGCATGAAATGCCAAACGCCAATAAAAACTTCCTATTCGCCAGACCGGCCGGAGATTGTTTATTGCGAGAAATGCTACCAAGCTGAATTTCTCTGAATTTGCTTAAACTAGGGCTTTATGATAAATTGTTCCGGATGGCAAATACTGCCTTATTAAACAAAATTAAATTTAGCCCGGTGGACATTGAGGCGCGGAGGAAACTGGATTTTCGTTCCGGCGATACCGTGCGGGTCTGGTCCAAAATTGCCGAAGAAAAATTTTCGACTAGGGCAGATAAAAAAAGCGAAAAAACAGTAAAATTCCGCCTGCAGGCGTTTGAGGGCACGGTCTTGGCGCGCAAGCACGGCACGGAACCGGGCGGGACTTTTACCGTAAGGCGCGTGGCCTCGGGCGTTGGGGTGGAGAGAATTTTTCCGCTTTATTCCCCGATGGTTGATAAAATTGAGATTGTAAAAAGAGCAAACACCGGACGCTCCAAACTCTACTACATTCGTACCAAGGCGGTGAAGGACGTCCGCCGCAAGATGCGCAGCACTATTGTTGATGAGGAAGAAGAAGTGACAAAACCCGCCCGACCTGAAGTTCATTCAGGCGGGGTCAAAGCTGAATAATTTTGATATAATCTAGTCGAGCGCGGGTGGCGAAACTGGTAGACGTACTACCTTGAGGTGGTAGCGCTCGCAAGAGCATGGGAGTTCAAATCTCCCCCCGCGCACCGGAAGTATCCCTCTTTTTGTGTTTCACAAAACATATGTTATTCTTCTTTCGAACCTTTTTGATCACGAGGTATATAGCAATGACTGAGAGTGGAGAAGAACTGGAAGCCAAAGCTATCATCGAGGCCCGAGGTTTTCTGTATCGACCAGATCACGATCCGAATTCGTCGTATGCTTGGATGCGGTTTTGTTACCGTGATCCAACTGCACCCGTAGCGACGGGTGGCGCAGTAGGTTTCGGCCAAACGCGCCGGCAAGCGGCACTCAACATGATCGGCTGCCTCCCGAGGTAGCAAGCACGCATCGCGCCGGCAGGGTTTCATCCCCTCGTCCGGCGCGATATTAATTATGGTAGAATAATAAAATGATCGACGAAGACAAAGAAAAAATTTGGAAAAAGAAACTCACCCCAGAACAATACAAAGTTTTACGCGAGAAGGGCACCGAAGCTCCTTTTTCTGGAAAATATTTGCATGAGAAAAAAAATGGGACCTATGTCTGTGCGGCCTGCGGGAGCCCTTTATTTTCTTCAGATGCTAAATTTGGTTCTAACGCACTGGGACTTTCCGGTTGGCCATCCTTTGATCAAGCATTGCCTGGAGCAGTAAAATTTGAACGTGATACTTCTCATGGCATGGCTAGGACCGAAGTTACCTGCGCTAAATGCAATTCCCACTTAGGCCACATTTTTGAAGATCCTGAAGCAAAAACAGGCAAACGCTACTGCATGAATTCTGTCTGTCTAGATTTATCTTGATTTGAAAGAGTAAATTAAACTGCTATACTTGGTTCATGATATTACCAAACGATGTTGTGATGCATCTTGCGATCGTGATACTCGGCGTCTGTGGCTTTTTCGTTGCCAAGCACATCTACAACCATAAAAAAGCGGGACTCGTCCTGGTTTGTCCCATCCGTTTTGACTGCAATACGGTGGTCAATAGCGATTACTCCAGATTTTTTGGCATACCGGTTGAAATTTTGGGCATGTTCTATTATTCTCTGATCACTCTTTTACACGCCGTATTACTTTTCCCGCAAATTTCCTCGCTTGATTTTTTAATCAATTCTTCCCTTATCCTTTCGGTGATGGCCTTTCTTTTTTCTCTTTATCTTATCGGGGTGCAAATTTTTGCTCTTAAAAAAGGATGCTCCTGGTGTTTCGTCTCCGCTGCCGTCTCTACTTTTATTTTTATTTTCAGCGTGCTATAACTTTGATATACGGTGCCTATGGTGTAGCGGCAGCACAGAAGCTTGTGGAGCTTTTAG
>Ga0156116_120_pt4 | contig 5143 bp, 5 predicted proteins | sample RifCSPlowO2_02_FD_107769 | JGI IMG/M metagenome (GOLD analysis project Ga0156116, IMG submission 107769) | Candidatus Nomurabacteria bacterium RIFCSPLOWO2_02_FULL_44_12
TAAGTGGATCACCCCTCTCTACGACTATCGGCACCCCAAGGTCAAACGGGCGGTGTGGCTTCTAAAATATCGTGGTCGGAGGAAACTGGCGAGTATTTTCGCCGGAGCACTTTATGGCAGAATTCTTGAAGAGCTCTCGGACTTGAGCATTATGGAAAATTTTAAGGATGCTCTTCTGGTTCCAATCCCGCTCTCTGGTAAGAGATACCGGGAACGAGGGTTTAATCAAGCAGAATTAATATGCCGAGAACTGGTCAAGTTAGACAGGGAAGAAAACTTAAAATTAGATAGCGGCATTTTGATAAAACCCAAAGACACAATTCACCAGGCGCATATCGAAAACCGCAACGCGCGCATAAAAAACATTGTCGGGTCCTTTGCAGTAAAGAATATTGAGAGGATAAAAAATAGAAATATAATCTTGATCGATGACGTTACCACTACCGGAGCTACTTTAGCCGAAGCCAGAAAAATTATGAAAAGCTATGGCGCAAGGAAAATAATCGCTTTCACTATCGCACACTGATTTACTTGTGTTATCATCCTAATATGAAACCTAAAATAGGTATTTATATACCTCGCTGGTTCCAAGGGTCCAGTAAATCAGACAAAATGTTTGCCGATGAATTATTTAAAACTATCAAAAATAGCGACCATTATAGCCCTTTATTGTTAAACTTATCTAACCTATCTTTGTCCTCTAAAAAAGACGCTGTCGAATTTTGTAGACACCAAAACCTTGTTTTAATTACTCACCACGACTCACCATTCTTTTCAGCCAACTTAAAATATAAAAAAAATGTGAAACTTCTGGAAAGCTATATTCCATTTGTTAATTCTACAAAATCCCAAGAAATAGGCTACAACAAAATCACTACAAAAAATATTTTGAGAAAGAAGGGGTTGCCTGTTCTGGATAATAAAATTATAAACTCTTTACTGGATTTAGAGAACAATTTAGAAGAAGGAAAATATTATGTGGTAAAACCACCCGATAAGGGTGCGGGCACAGGGGTAAAACTTGTTAAAAAAGAAAATGCAAACCATTTTGCGTATCATGATGGAAAATGGCGAAAAGTAAAAATTTCAGCCAAAAAATTAAAAGATGGGAAAAATGCCATAACTTTAAAATATAATTTTAACTTCTTTAAATCACCACTTCTGTTTTTACAAAAAATAAATATCGACTTTAGCTATGATTCTATGCTTGTAGAGCCATATTTTAACGATGACAAAGAGGGGTTTTCGAGTTTACGTTGTACTGTTATTGGAGACGAAGTAGTGGAAGCGGTTAAAAGAACTAATTACAGGAATATAACCTCAAATGTTTCTAGCGGTGGAACTGCAGAAAAAACTGAACTAACCGATTATCAAAAAGAGATCGCGGTAGCCGCCAAAAACGCCATCGGTGCGGATTATGCTGGCGTTGATTTTTTGGTAAGTGAAAATAAAACTGTTATTGGAGAAGTCAATATCGGCCCATTTACTTTGTGGCATGAACATTCTGGAGTAAATGTTGGAAAAATATTTGGTGAGTATCTGATGAAAAAGTGTGATGAAATGAGGAGGTAATTAATATTTTAATGAAAGTCCTAACTCCACATATCCCAAATCATACCAGCAATATTTCTGGGTTTACCTTCTAGGGCATAATAATGTAAATCTATAAATGGCAGTGAATTACATTCAATAATTCCCCATTTTTGAGAATTGGCATCTTTAGTCGGATCGGGTATTATACAATCGAAGCCCACGACAGGTAAATCGACTATTTTAGTAGCTTGTTTTAAAATGGGGATAAAACTTGGATGTAATTCATCAATCATTTCTTTTGTTGTGCCTCCAAACAATCTGCCGATGCGATGAGACAAAGACAAAGAAAATCCTTTAGATAAAATATCAGTGAAAATAAATCCTGACCGAAGAATATGGTCATGTAATTCTTGTGAGACATGTATAGGCTCAACCCGGCTGTGACGTTTTTTATCTTTTGCTTCAATAAGTTCTTGAATAGTTTTTTTACCATCACCTATCAAAGTTGGAGGATTTCCTCTATAAAATCCCGCAAGAACTCCATTTACTAGGGTTGCTCTACAAACACTGCCTTCCAAATGTTCTTCAACAACCAAATGTGAAGAGATTTGTCCTGCAATCTTAATACCCTCCCGAAATTGTCGCAAGGTATTAATATTGGTAATGGTATGTCTACCACGAGAACCTATTCGGGGTTTAACAATTATTGGTTTTTTGAGTTTGGAAAATATTTTTTCTGTATTTTTTAATCCTAAGAATGATAACTCAAAACAAACTGGCACAGGAATATTTTTTTTAAAAAACTCTTGTTTTAGTACAACTTTATCATCCCAATTATTATTCATGTACGAAAATTCTGGTTTTATGGGAATACTCTCAAAATAAATATTTTTACCTTTAAGTTTAGTGCGATAAAAATCCAAAGGTTTACTAAAAAATATTATCTGTTCCATTATTATTCCTCTCTTTTTTGCTTCTTCCCAAATAATCCTAGAACGAAATGTGTATGCCTTATCGATGTCCGAAGAAAATTTTACAAGTTTAAAAAAAGAAAGAGTTTCAAACAAAAAACTAGGAATAAAATCAACAAAATTTTTTACGAAGCTTGGAGCATATTTTATAATTTTAATTGCCTGTGAATCAAGAGCAATTGTAACGATACTTCCCAAAAAGTAAAGGGTGTGGTTTATGGGGGCATCTCCGCAATACGGACAAGAACTTTTTTTAGAATATGGTTCAGAAAATGTTTCCATTCCAGTACTAAAATTTTAAATTGTTAATAATCGTGGTCATTTATTTTTTGCAAAATTTAGTACGGGACGCATAAATGCAAAGAGACAGCTTACCGTAAAATGTTAAGCTGTCCCTTTTAAAACGAAACGTGCATATACTAGTGACCTCCGATCATAAATTTTGTTGATTATGAAAGATTGATAATAAGCGACCATAGGAATTATAACATACTGGAGTAAAAAGATGTAAAGTGGATTACCAAAGTTCGCCCCACTTTATTTTTACAAAATGGAAAAGATAAATTATTTCCAGCACCCCGAAGGTATTCAAAATGAGAATAGCAATAAACCATTTCTTGTCGCTGCGCTTCGAGGCATGCCAAAGCGCCAGGCCTTTCCAGAACAGAGACCAAATCATTATCAAAATAATGCCGAACACATAAGGACCGCTCCAGGATTGCCCAAAAATGTAATTCATACACTTATTATAACCCAATATTACGGTTTGAACAATTCCTCCAGTTCTTCTCGTTTCTTTGGGTCTAGTTTCGCCTCCATAAGTTTGAGCATTATTTCCTGCTCGGCAAAATAAATTTTTTTATTAGTGGGAATATCTAGCAATTCATCGAAGGTAACGGTGAGAATTTTTATTTTTTCTCCTGGATCTAAATGAAGATCGGCAACTTTTTCCAGCCCCTTAGCAACAAAAGTGAACACTGCCCAGTCGATCTTGCCCACTGGCTGTCGAGCATCCCAAAGAATAAATTCGCGAGCCGTATAGCCGCTCTCTTCCAGAAGCTCGCGCCGAGCGGCGTCTAAAACCTCTTCCCCTTCATCAATTCTTCCGCCGGTCGCTCCGATAAACGGTGCTTTCCCGGGTTGTTCTTGCTCGGTTAAGATAATTTTTCCGTCGGGTAATACCGGAAAGACCACCACCGTGTCGGGTCGTTTGGCTTTCTCAAAGACCGCTTTCGTTTCGTCAAACATTTCCTGTTCCCACTGGTAGACGTCAAAAATCACGCCCTGGAAAACACGTTTGGCATTTTCTGGAATCGGTTGTTTGGATTTAGGGCGTTCGATTTTCATAAAAGAAAGTATAACAGAATAATGGGAAAATAGAAAAAGTGTGCTAAAGTAAATGGAGTTTAAGGAGGGTTGCGCCGAATGGTAAGGCAACGGTTTGCTAAACCGTGAGGACCTTAAAAATCCTCTATGGGTTCGATTCCCGTACCCTCCGCATGCAGCTTTCTGATCGGCTGGAACTTAAATTTCGTTTGGATCCAAACCAAAAAAGGGCCTTGGGCCACCTTAAAATTTTTACCGTGGCAGATTTGCTTTTCCACTTCCCTGTCCGCTATAGCGACATCAGCACGGTGATGAAAATTGCGGAATTAATTCCTAGTGAAGTAGCCACAGTTTACGGTAAGGTCTCAAAATTAAAAACCAAAAAGGGCTTCCGTTCCCACGTGCCCATGGCTGAAGGATGGGTAGAAGATGTCTCCGGCAAAATAAAAATCATTTGGTTTAATCAGGCCTACTTGGCCAAGATGATCCATGAAGGCGATAGTGTAAAATTAACCGGTAAAATTACCCAAAGCAAGAGCGGTATCTATTTAGCGAACCCTGAATTTGAAAAAATGCCGGATATGGCGATTGATTCACACGATTCTCTATTTACCCCCTCCCTGCCAAGGGAGGGGTCTGGGGAGGGTCTATCTTATCCTATTTATGCTGAAACCCGCGGCATAACTTCCAAATGGTTTTACCATGCGATTGAAAAAATAATAAAAGATAAAACATTAGATACTATTACCGATTATATTCCGGCAGAAATTTTAAATAAATACCACTTGCCTACTTTAAAAACTGCATTATTTTGGATTCATAAGCCGAAAAATGCCAAGGACGCAGAAAGCGCCCGCAAACGCTTCGCTTTTGAAGAAGTTTTTTGCATTCAGCTCGAGCGCCAGCACGATAAGCATGAATACAGGAAAAATAAATCTTTTATGATTTCGCCGGAAGAAAAAAATATAGCAGAATTTTTAAAAAGATTTCCATTTGAGCCCACTAATGCCCAAAAAAATTCCATTAAAACAATTCTGGAAGATATAGCAAAAAATTTTCCTATGTCGCGCCTGCTTGAAGGCGATGTGGGGAGCGGAAAAACCGCCGTTGCCGCTACAGCTGCTTATGCGCTACTCTCTCAGAATTTACAAACTGCATACATGGCACCCACTGAAATATTAGCCACTCAACATTTTTATTCTTTCATCCAATACTTCTCCGCCGAAGGCGGATCCGCCTCTGGCGGAACACTTCCCATCCAAATCGGCTTAATCACCGGGTCGGGCTGTAAAAAATTCCCATCCAAAATAAAT
>Ga0156116_117_pt1 | contig 3910 bp, 5 predicted proteins | sample RifCSPlowO2_02_FD_107769 | JGI IMG/M metagenome (GOLD analysis project Ga0156116, IMG submission 107769) | Candidatus Nomurabacteria bacterium RIFCSPLOWO2_02_FULL_44_12
TGCCATCAGAAGCCAAAAACGGTAAGTCAGGGGACTGATACCTTTCCCAATGAGGTCCGAGAGTTTAAAAAAGTTACCGGCAGATTTTGCCATTCGTGCCCCTCTTATATCTACAAACTCACTATGCATCCAGAATTTAACAAATGGTTTTTTCCCCGTTGCACTCTCGGATTGAGCAATCTCATTTGTGTGATGCGTGGGAATCAGATCAATTCCTCCAGTATGAATATCAAACTGTTCACCTAAAAACTTTATACCCATGGCGGAGCACTCAATGTGCCAACCCGGAAATCCTTTACCCCAAGGGGACTCGAAGCCGATATTTGGGTTGAATTTCCAGAGGGCGAAATCTTTTGGATTTTTTTTCTCCGGATTTTCTAGAACTCGCGCCTGCCCCTCGTCGATATCTCTTTTTCCTCCCCAAAGAACCCCGTAGTCCGGCATTTTGGAAGTTTCAAAATAGATTCCATCGCTAGTCCTGTATGTATAATCTTTCTTTTCGAGTTTCTTAAGTAATTCGATATCTTCTTTTACATAATCACTGGCAAAATATGGACCCTCCGGCATTTTAATATTTATTTTTTTTATATCCCCCTTAAACTTTTCCGTATAAAATTCAGCAAGTTCTCGCATGTTTTTTAAATTTAATTCTTTACCTTCGCGCAAAAGCCCTTTGGTCATTTTGTCCTCTCCGGAATCCGCATCGCTTGAAAGATGACCGATGTCCGTTATATTCATTACTTGTTTTACTTTATAACCCAAGTACTCAAGAGTCCTTCTAAGGACGTCAGCAAAAACATAAGACCTTAAATTGCCAATATGAACATAGTCATACACTGTGGGCCCGCAGGTATACATGCGGACTTCATTTGGTTGAATAGGAGCAAATTCTTCCTTCTCGCGTGAGAGAGTGTTAAAAAGCAGTAGTTTGCCGGAATTCATGTCGGTAAATTGAAATTAGAGTGTAAAGCAAACTGATAGCCAGCGGCCCGACCAAGATGCCGACCGGACCGGCGAGAGCTATGCCGCCTAAAACGGCGAAGAGAATAAGGAGGGGAGGAATATGCGTTTTCCCGCCGATGATAAAGGGGCTCAAGACATTGTCGATCATTCCGACGGCCAACGCCGACCAGGCCAAAAGACCCACTGCCTGAGCGGTTTGTCCCGAAATTATAAGAAAAATAATTGCCGGCACGGAAACGAAAGCCGTGCCGAAGGTCGGCAGGAGAGAAAATACTGCCGCGACCATACCCCAAAGTGCGCCATTGGGGACTCCAAAAAGCCAAAGCCCTACACCCATTAAGACCCCCTGAATCAAAGCGACAAAAAGGTTTCCCAAGATTACACCTCGCACCGCCTCCCTTAGGCGATGAATAATTTTTTCATCATCAGCATCCGAGAGTGGGCTTAAAATTACCACGGCCTTTCGCCAACGGTCGCCGTCCTTGAGAATGTAAAACATTATAAGTAGCATCAATAAAAACGAAAAGAAAGCAGAAATAGTGGTTTTGAAAATATTTGAAATGTTGCCCGATAGATAGGAAATAAATTCCGCCACCCTCTCGTGCACATCGAAAACCAGATCTTGCGGTAGCAATTGCTTTACCGCATTATCAACTTTATCTAAGAATGGTTTGGCGCTGTCTTGGCTCACTACCGCATGATAAACGCTCTCGCTCTGGTTGAAAATAAGCACCGATAATCCCAGAAGCGGTCCCAAGAGGATAACAGTGAAGCAGATGACTGTGAGCAAGGAGGCGAGGGAACGCGGCAGGCCTCGCTTATGAAGCCACTCATAGAGTGGTGCGATGATTATCGAAAATGAAATGCCAAGGATGAGCACAACCCAAAACGGCTTGAACAGGAGAAACGCAAAAATCAGGGTAGCAAATAAGAGCCCAAAGAAGAAATATCTTTCAATAATTTTCGTCTGCATGTCTTGCATTATAACAAAATTCAAGCTAATATGGAACCCATGGAATTTGCGGTCATACAAACAGGCGGCAAGCAATACAAGGTCTCCAAGGGGACCGTTGTTTCTATTGAAAAACTTTCCGGCGAGCATAAAACAGGAGATAAAGTATCCTTTGACAAGGTCCTATTGGTTGACGACGGCAAGGATACCACCATCGGCACGCCCTATATCACTGGAGCTAAAGTTGATGCTGAAATTTTAGAAATCGGCCGCGCTCGCAAAATACTAGTTGTAAAATATAAGCAAAAGTCCCGCTACCTGCGCCGCAACGGCCACCGTCAGCCATTCTTTAAGGTAAAAATTACTGGAATAAAATAGTTATTGTCAATTCTTTAACGTTGACCTAGGGCCTCTCTTATTTTTCTTATTAGGTTTTCTCTTTCTGGCTGCGCTAGTTTTGGTAAAATTTTTTTCGCGGCAGATACGATTAGAATACGGATTCTTGTTTGCGTGTTTGTCCCTTCTGGTATCGCAAGACCCACCCTGTTCATTATTTGTAATACATAAAGTAGTTCATGTCCATGCTCCACTGCCAGAATAAATGCAGCGCGTTCCGAAGGCGTCAAAAGACCTTTTGGAAACCCTTTTAATAAAACTGACTCTTTTTTAAGCAATTCGACTGTTGCCAGTATAGAGTCACGCTTCCTGTTTCGATTACCACCAGGGGGATTAATAGTTTCGTTGGACATATTGTTATCGTAACATTTACTGTCTATTTTTTAGGGCGTTCTTGAGGGTTTCGTTGTCGGAGTATTCGAGCTCGGTGCCGGTGGAAAGGCCACGGCCGAGGGAAGAGATTTTGGTGCCAAGGTCCTTTAGTTCACTCCGGATGTAGTGATCAGTGTGGTCGCCCTGGGGCGAAAGCGAGAAGGCAAGTATGATTTCTTTCAATTCCTTACTATTTCCAATTTTTTTCTTTAACTCCTCAATTCGCACTCGGCTCTTGGTAGTTTTCTCTACTATCGGCACAAGTCCTCCCAAGATGAAGTATTTACCATGATAAACATGGCTCTTTTTCACACTTTCCAAATCCGAATCCTTTTCCACCACCATTAGTATTGAAGAGTCAGCGCTTGCATTCGAGCATATTTCGCAAACTTTTTCCTTCTTGTTATTTAAAATAAAAAATCTATAACACTCCTTGCACTGCGCGGTTTCTTTCTTTAAATCCGCAATTAGTTTAGCTATATTTTCTGTGTATCCATTATTCCGTGACATCAGGAAATACACGAAGCGCCGGGCTTGTCTCTCGCCGATGCCGGGGAATTCCTTAAAAATTTCCGCTAGCTTATCTATAGAGTCCACACCTGTATTCTATCTAAAATTCATCTAAATCACCACTTATTTTTGACTGGGCAAATTCACTCATACTGCTTTTCTCCAGCGTTAAGAAGGTGGTGCTTTTCTGGTCAAAAAAGAGCTCAATTTTTCCGGTTGGGCCATTGCGATGTTTTTCGATTAAAATTTCCGCAATGTTCGTTTTTTCCGATTCCTCCTTGCCCTTATCATCCCGATGAATAAACATGACCACATCCGCATCTTGTTCGATGGAGCCGGAGTCGCGCAGGTCGGAAAGGCGGGGCTTGCCACCGCGAGATTCTACGGCACGAGAGAGCTGGGAGAGCGCCAGGACCGGCACATCAAGCTCTTTGGCGAGCGACTTTAAGGAGCGGGAAATTTCCGTCACCTGATTCACCATAGAGTCATAGTTCTTACTAGTTGTCATGAGCTGGAGATAATCCACCACGATGAGGTCCAGGCCCTTTTCCGCCTTCAGTCGTCGGGAAAGCGCTTTCATGCGGACGATAGAATTGCCGGGTTGATCATCAATATAAATTTTTGCCTTAGCTAATTTATCTAGGGAGTCGCGCAGATGCGAGAATTCTCGATCCGAAGACAGGCGGCCAGTGCGCAAGTTCCAAGCATTTACCCGCG
>Ga0156116_105_pt1 | contig 2251 bp, 3 predicted proteins | sample RifCSPlowO2_02_FD_107769 | JGI IMG/M metagenome (GOLD analysis project Ga0156116, IMG submission 107769) | Candidatus Nomurabacteria bacterium RIFCSPLOWO2_02_FULL_44_12
ATTATAACCTAAATGCATGGCCTCATCGTCTAGTGGTCAGGACAGCGGGTTCTCAATCCGCTAACCGGAGTTCGAATCTCCGTGAGGTCACCACTTCCCAAAAATTTATTTCATGTTATAGTGATGCCGAACTCGTTCAGGGAGAACCCACATGACAAAGACCGTTCGCGTCTTGCTCGGAATCGGCTTGGTGGCGGCTGCCATTGCCGTCATTTCCCTCGTGGCGCCTGACTCGGCGGTAGAATTAACAGGCGCTCTTGCTTTCATCGTGGTATTGGTGCTGTTGCGGCGAATCCGCAACGACATCAAGAAGAAATACGGAGTTCCATGAGAACCCCGTTCACGGACCGGTCATTGCTCTCAGGAGCAGTGCAACCGGTCCGTTTGCTCTTTCCCTACTCCTTCCGGAGCCATTCCGGGTCTTGGCGGACTAATAATTTTGATTTATTGTTCTGGTCCAGCAGAATTTCCGCCACGATTCTCTCCATGCGCATGCCCTGCGAGCCCTTCACTAAAATCAGGTCGCCTGTGCGCAAAAACATTTTTATAAATTCTCCCGCTTCGCGCGAATTGGCAAAATCAAAAATTCCCTCCACGGCCATGCCCGCCTCTATCGCCCCGGCCTTGATCGATTGCGCTCGGGGGCCGACGACTACCAACACTTCGGCATTTTCCTTTGCAATCCGGCCGATCAATTTATGCGCTTCATCTGTATGACGACCTAGTTCGAGCATATCGCCTAGAACCGCGATCCGCCTACCCTGGCATTTAACACTGCCTAAGGTTCTAAGGGCTGACTCACAGGCGAAAGGCGAAGAATTATAGCTATCGTCGATGATGAGCGCGCCTTCGATTCCTTGGAGCAGGCGCATTCTACCGGGCGGAACATCATATTTTTTGAGCGCGTTGGCCGCTTCCAGCATATTCCATTTCAATCCATGGGCGAGCGCGAGAGTGGCAAGAGCCGCATAGATGTGGTTCCGTCCAAAGACCCCTTCGATAACTATTGGCAAGCTGTTCCCCCCTGCATCAACCCTGAAAACTATCCCTTCCGGCTCTCCCTTCGCATTGTAAGAAATATTTTCGCCGGAACCGCGGACATCTGCACCCTCGCTAAATCCGAAAGTGACGACGCGATTTTTTGTTTTGTGTTTCATCGCCAGAGCAGCCTCATCGTCCATGTTGAGAACCAGCAGACCGTCTTTTTTCAGTGTTTTGATGAGCCCACTCTTCTCTTCGATCAAATGCTCACGCGAATCGAAGAATTCAATGTGCGGTGGTGTATCGCCGATCGCAGTGATTACTACCACGTCGGTCTTAAGCCACATAGCGGTTTCCCGCATGTCGTTGGGCTTGCCCACGCCCACTTCTAAAATTAGCCACTTCGGATAACGATGCGGCCAAAGTATCAGCCATTTGCCCTTAGCAAAATTTTTAAGCCAGTTTAAGGGATTATTCCAAGCATTGGGAACCCCGAGGATAGTGAGCGGCAATCCCAGCTGGCTGTTGTAACTTTTTTCGCTTTTACGCACGTAGGCAATCTGAGAGAGCGCCGCATAAACGGCGTCCTTGGTGGAAGTTTTGCCTACCGAGCCGGTGATAGCGATGATTTTAGGTTTGTATTTTCTAAGCGCCAAGCGTGCTTCGCTCTTTAGGATAAAAGATATTACTTTTTTGGTGGTCTGGCGCATTATTTTATTTTAGCGATCTGGAGGAACTTGATAATAATTTAATAAAAATTTTGTGATATCAATAAAGGGGTCGGCCCAGGTTTCCGAAGCGTAACGGATACCCTTCGGATTCACCGCATAAAGCAAAACTACAAATTTCGGGTCGTAGGCGGGAAAATATCCGAAAAAAGAATGCGTATGCCTATCTTCATAATATCCTCCGCTTTCACGGTTGGCAACTTGCGCCGTACCGGTTTTTACCGCCACGCTGTAATGTTCCATTTTGGTCGCGCCGCCTTTGAGCGCTTTGTCCATAACTTCTACCAGCATTCGGGTTATTTCCTCGCCGGTAGCTTCACTTATCTTTACCCGCGATGTCGGATAGGTCATTTCTTTCTCCATACCGTCATCATATTTGATTTTCTTCACTACGTGCGGGACGACGAGGTTGCCGCCGTTCCCGAGCGAGGCCAGCGCGCGGATCATGGCCATGGGGGTGAGGGCAATACCCTGCCCGAAAGAAGCATTGGCATACTCAATGTCTCGAGGACTCTTCAAAATATTGCTCACCAATCCGCCGG
>Ga0156116_123_pt2 | contig 1573 bp, 2 predicted proteins | sample RifCSPlowO2_02_FD_107769 | JGI IMG/M metagenome (GOLD analysis project Ga0156116, IMG submission 107769) | Candidatus Nomurabacteria bacterium RIFCSPLOWO2_02_FULL_44_12
CTTGGCCAGAAAATTTTTAACTTCTCGGCCATACCCAAATCAAGAATCTGCCTTAGGGCTCCCATATTTAAACCCCAGCAAAGAGCGGGGTTCGTCTCCCCTGTAACGGAAAGGAGTGCGGCCAGTAAATAAATTGTCGTAATTTTCTCGCGCTTTACCAAAGCCCTGATGGCGGCAGCATCCATCGCATCTAATTTTATAAACGGTCCGGTGCCAGCAAAAAGCGGGCTTTCTTCCTTAATGTCTGACGCAATAACATTCTCGTCGCCGTATTTTTGTCGTAGCGCCAGCGTAAGCTCCGTTCCTATCTGTCCACACGCGCCAATGACTAAAATTTTTTCTTGCATATAATAATTATACCTTTTTAGTCATTACTAGCCAATTAGAATTTAGGTCTGAAGCATCTTCATTCGGTTTAAAATCTAGAGAGAACATTAATTTTTTGAATGGCTCGTTTCTGCTGTCGGTACCTGTCCAAAACAAGACATTAGGAAATTCTTTTTTATAAAAATCTAAAACAAAATTCGAAAAATTCTTCATTATCCCTGTACCACGGAAGGGAGGATAAGAACGAAAGGATATAGTATGCCAATTGCTTTCTGTTTTAACTTCTTCAGTGCCCTCAAATTTCATAGATTTCTTACCTAATGGTTTTGGGCCAAACCAAACTAAGGCCGCCAGGGCATTAGTGTTCTTATGCATCAGCGCAAACGGGGTTCTGTCTTTTTTATACCAATCTTCATAACTTCCTCTGCCAAAACGTGCCAGATCGCCAGTGTTTTTTTGAAGTTCTGTGTCAGTTTCATCCAGTGAATATTTTTCCAACTGCGCCACTAGATTTTTATCTAGGCCCACCACAATATTAAAATCGTCCTGTTCGCCGATTTTGTAGCTCTCGTAAATTGGAAGTGGCAACTCCATAAAATTATTCTACCGTTACACTCTTGGCTAAGTTGCGGGGTCTGTCCACATCCCGCCCGAGTGCTACAGCCGTATGGTAAGCAAATAATTGCAAAGGAATAGTATTGAGCAAGGGCTCTAGAAGTTCCATGGTTTTAGGGATATAAATAACATCATCTGAAAGTTCTTTGGCCTCGAGATCACCCTCGTTTGCAATAATTATGATTGGGGATTTACGCGCCCGAACCTCCATAATATTGCTTTTCATTTTCTCATATAGTTGATTATCAGTCATAATAGCTATAACAGGAAAGTTCGGAGTAAGGAGGGCCATAGCTCCATGTTTCATTTCCCCGCCAGGGTATGCCTCACTATGAATATAACTTGTTTCTTTAAGCTTGAGAGACCCTTCCAGGGCAACTGGGAAATTTACCCCTCTCCCGAGAAACAAAAAGTTAGGATAATTCTTATATTTTTCCGCTATTGTCTTTATTTGGTCGGAACTTTTTAAAATTTCATTCATCTTCTCCGGTATTTCGAGCAAACTTTGTAAAATTCTCTCCCCGGTTGCAACAGTTGTATGGTGTAATCGCCCGAATTCAAGGGCGTAAAGTAGCAAGATCGCAACCATGTTGGTATAGGCCTTGGTGGACGCTACGGCGAGCTCCGGGCC